>OBAH01000051.1_pt1 | contig 112435 bp, 101 predicted proteins | sample 1517491 | NCBI WGS metagenome assembly OBAH01 (sample SAMN04571697, study PRJEB22368) | human gut metagenome | biome: human gut; material: stool | host: Homo sapiens | place: Luxembourg | collected 2012-08-03
AAGTTGCCATGCAATCTGTGATGCATTGGCAGATAGTTCAGGATGTTCTTTACGATAGTATTCAAGCAAAAATTTTTCATATAAATGACACATACGCTGTTCGTCAAAAAAATCCATTATTTTCGTGGTACCATCGGTCTGTGTCTGGAGAAGTCCATTATAAATCAGATAACAGATTCCAATTAGCATTTGATAACTTTGATTGGAACGATTATAATGTTGGCTCCAATTTACAAAACGTAAATCAATTTCACTGACATCAGAAAAAAATAACAATAGATTTCGTAGACTCTTTTTGCGAGTATTTGTAATATTGGCTTTAAGAAGCAATAACAGTGTAGATTTGATAATCTGGTTAAATTGTGTATTAGTTGAAAATTCATCATATGTACAAATCATTTGCTTCTTCAGCAGAGTCTGAGTTTTAATGGATTCAGAAATATTAAGTTTTCCCTGTAGTGTAGAAAGAGATTCTGATTTTGGCAGATAATCTCTTCCTAAGCCTCGTTTTAGCTGTACGCTAATGCCCTTATCAAGAATGGCTGCACATAATTCAGCGGTATTATGAAATTTTACTGTAGCCAGATCTTTATAGTTTTGTGCTTGTAATGCTTGAAAAGCGTAGGACAGCATATAATAAATATTTTGTACAGGAATCATTTAACAGCACTCCTTAGTCGATCGGACCAATCTATGACTTTGGCTGGTTCATCAAACCAATATTCTTTTAAAAGTGGAATCAATTCGTATTCTATAATGGATGATAAAGTTTGAGCGTTGGCTGTCTCTGGTGTTAAACCACAAAAATAACTGTGACCAATACAGAATCCTTCACCTAGTGATATATCTTCTGCTATCTTGGAATTGAGCTGTTTCACACAAGCAATTAATTTGTTAAAGGCATCACTTTTTAGAGAGTCTTGGTAAGCTTGAAAACCAGGCGTATTAAATCCCGGTTTCATAGTAAAAAATGAAAAACGTCGTCTTAAAGCATAATCTAACATAGCAAGACTACGATCAGCAGTATTCATCATACCGATAATATATACATTTGCAGGCACAGAGAAATTCTCATCAGAATATAGCAATTGCAGTTCAATCCCCCGCTTATCTTTTTCAATCAGCATAAATAATTCACCGAATATTTTACTTAAATTACCACGATTGATTTCATCAATAATAAAGAAATAATCATTTTCATCATCATCTTCGGCCATTTTGCAGAATTTGTAAAAAGAACCCTTTTTAATTGTGAATCCATTTTCCGTTGGTCGGTATCCTTCAATAAAATCCTCGTAGGAGTAACTCTGGTGGAATTGAATCATTTGAACACGATCAGGATTTTTTGCACCGATAATGGAATAAGCAAGTCGTTTGGCAGTAAAAGTTTTTCCAACTCCAGGTGCGCCTTGTAAAATAATATTTTTCTTCATTTTTAAAACATTTACCAATGTTTTATAATCTTGTTCATTCATATACACATCTGAGAGAAAATCTGCAGAAGAGTAAGCTGGATAGTCTATTTCTGGTTGTGTATCTACATCATCTAATTCATCTGGAGCAAAGATGGAAGTAAGCTTTTCAATATAATCTGTGTATGGAGTGATATCAGTTAAGCGTTTTGCAACAGCATTACCAGGATGTTCCCATTCGCCAACTTGAAGCCATTTTACAGCACGGACGTTTTTATATTCCTGACGAAGATCGTCAAAGACATAATTTCCAGTGACAATACCTTTACCGACAAGAGTGTTGCTGCGTTTCGCAAAAATCACATCGTTAACTGATACGGTATTCGCAAAATTCCATGCCATCAAAGCCTGATTTTTTCGTGAAGTACTACTGTCGTACACATCTATCAGTTCTTGACGGAGAGCTTCCTTGGAAGCAAATTGGGAATAATCACCGATATCGTCCATACCTAAAACCATGATTCCTTTTTGTTGGCATTCATTCCAACTTTTATCATCAAAGACGGTATACATCCAGTAGTGCGTTTTATGTTTTTTATCGGAAAGCGTATTTGTGTCAGAATCATTAGTCTCATTAGTATATCCTACATTTTTTCCATAAATATGAGCAAAGACAACTCCGGGAACATTGCATTTTCTTGCATATAATGAAATTTGTCCCATGCGAATGAAAGGAATATCACTTGGTTTTTGATTTAGGAAATGCAATACTCTCAGCTGAATATCTTGACCATAAAATGGAGCGAATAATGCTGGAAAGAGCATTTGGTAATATTTCATGCGCCATACCATATTGATTCCTGGGATATGTTCCAGTTGTTTATAGAGTTGTTCATAATCTTCTTCAGAATCTAAAGGACCAAAAGAAGATATTATTTCAGCACCTTCAACCAGGTCGTTGCGCATTTCATCTGCTTTTTGTATTGCTTCATCCTCAGTAAGAAGCACAGGCTTTAATGGTGAGCCACATGTCCAACTCTGATTTTTCTTATGATAAAATAATCCAAATTTGTAGGCTGCTCCACCGGAAATACTTCCAAATACTTCGCGAATATCTTTGTCCATTTCAAGTATATAGCAGAGATTGGTTTTAGTTCCTTCATCATTATAAAATAAAGAAGTTAACAAATCTTTCCCCGAAAGGGATTTTAAGCGTTCTATTCCAAAAAGATTTATAAAATTTTCTCGTAGTTCATCAGCCTTGTGAGCAAATGAAATCCATTCTGGAGTCTGAGATTCGCTATAAAACCATTCAGGAGAATATTTCCCTGATGCATTTTCTGTTATCTGAATGTTCGACATAATATACCTCCGAATTTATAAACTAGAATTAGTATATCATTTAACAGCAGCACTGTCATAGATTATCGAAAAATAGAATTATATTGATATTGAAAGAGAAGAGCAAGATCCACCCGGGTAATACCGTATCGTAATAATCGTAGATAATATTCGAAAATTAAGAATATTATATTGGCTGCATTGAAAATGTAAGCGGGTAAAAATTGAAATTTTTTTACAGAGCATCTGGCAGAAGCCGGGTGCTTTTTTTGAAAATTTTGAAAGAAAATATCATGTAAATGGTGCGGAAATCGTTGATGGAAGCTAATTAGATGAAGCTGAAATTGAATCAAGAGGATGAAAATAGAATATTCATCAAGAATAAACTTGTTAAACACAGGTGGATCTTGCTCTTGTATAAAAATTCAGATTAAAAAGAAGAAAGAAATAACAATGAGCGAGATTCACTAGGGATTAGAGTACCTTAATTGGTTCTCTGCTTATCTTTAAGATTATGTGAAATTTTGGGATGCACAGTAATGAAATTATGAAAAAATTAAAAAAATTCTGATGAGGGGGCTGTATTTTATGCCCTCTCCCTTTGTATATATAGAGGGATAAATTTTGGTGGATATAAAATTCAAAAATATATTTCCTCAAATATTGAGAAGGTGAGGAAGAAACAAATGAAATATTTGTACGTGGATGAGCAGGAGCGGCAGATACAGTATTATCAATTTCCCAAATTCTTGCTGGAATTACCGTTAAGTCAGAATGCAAGAATTATTTATATGCTGTTGTATGACCGGGCGAGAATATCACGAAAGAATAATTGGGCAGATGAGTACGAAAGAGTATATGCAGTATTTCCAATTGAAGAATTATCGCAGAAAACCGGGAAGTGTAAATCTTCTGTTAAAAAAGCATTGAAAGAATTAGATGATGCAGGACTGCTAATTCGGAAATTCGGTGGATTTTCAAAACCAATTCTGGAAAGATGTATTCCTATAAAAATTGATGGAGTCAGCAGACGAGAAGCCATGGCAAATGACGATATGCAGACTATGAAAAACATTCTGAAAATCTAGGACTATTTCAGGAGAAATTTTCATAGTAATGGACAAAGAGTGAGCAGGGAGGAGGTGGAAACTTCACCGTGGCGAAAAGAAAACTGAACTATCGATTTCATAATCCAAATCCGGTGGAAGTGACCGCCGATTACATATTGAAAGTGATGATAGAAGCGAATACTGAGAAGGTGGAGAAGATATTGCAGGAGAATATGGCGCAGATGGAAGCAAATGAATGTGAACTGGAATAAAGCGGATAGATGAGGAATGGATTGAAAGTCATTAACATGAAGTCTAAGGTGTATAATTTTGTCGAAAATTGCTGAAATGTAAATTACAACATGAAATATGAGATTTTATCTCATAAAACTATTGCCAAAATAAGAAAACGGAATATAATAAGGATATAGGCAAGAAGTTTGGACTAATGGAGGTAAATAAGATGTTATGCCAATTTACAGTGAAAAATTTTAAGAGTATACGGGATGAGGTAACATTTGACATGCAGGCTGCCGCCATTTCTGAGCATGAGGACAGAATTATAAAAGATACGGATGGAGAATCGTATTTACCGGTGTCTGCCGTATACGGACCGAATGGCGGAGGAAAATCCAATGTTCTTGAAGCATTGCATAGTCTGGTTACGAAAGTACTGAGACCATTATATGCCACAAGTAATAACGAAGAGATTGCAATGAAAATGAAAAAACTAGTGATAGAGCCATTTGCTTTTGATGAAGAGACAAGAAATGAACCAACAGAATTTGAACTGTTTTTTAGAACAGCAATGGCAGAGTATCGCTATGAATTAATTGTTAAAAAAGAAGTGATCGAATACGAAAGATTAGACCGCATAAAATTGGAGACAGGACGAAAATCAGCACTTTTTGAACGAGATGAAGATGAAATTACTTTGAAAGGTGCATTTGCAAGATTGAAAACCAGTGATGAATTATCCGATACATTGCCGCTATTATCGTATCTTGGAATTACTTACAGCAAAAACGAAGTGGTGCAGGATGTGCTGGATTGGTTTGATGAAGAGATTGATTTCCTGAATTATGGAAATCCTATGCAGGAATTGCGAATGGCTGTTTCGAAGTCAGAGGATGTAAAAAGACTGATGCTTCAGATGATTCAGGAGATGGATTTGGATATTGTAGATTTCCGTGTAGAAGAAAAGGAGAATGACCGTATCGAAGTGTTTACAAAACACATAGTAGATGAATATGAAGCAGAGTTGAATTTATTTGATGAATCCAGTGGAACAAAGAAATTATTTGGCCTGCTCCCTTTTATTGCAAAAAGTTTGTTGAAGGGAACGACTCTTGTAATTGATGAACTGGATGCAAAGATACATCCGGTATTACTTAAATACCTTATTATGACATTCAGCAATATGGAAAAAAATAAAAAAGGTGCACAGTTGATTTTTACATCACATGATCTGTCAACCATGAACAGTGAAGTATTCAGAAGAGATGAAATCTGGTTTGTAGCAAAAGGAAACCGTCAGAACTCAAAATTATATTCTCTTGTAGAATTTAAAAATAAGAAAGGTGAGTCTGTACGTAAGGATGCGAAGTTCGATAAACAGTATCTGGAAGGAAAATATGGTGCAGATCCATACCTCAAAAAGATTATAGATTGGGGGACGGTGAATGGCTAAAAGAGGCAGAAAAGAGAAAGACAACTGGAAGAAGAAACGTCGGCAGGAATATCTGGAAAAAAAAGAATTCCGCTACTATATTTTCTGCGAGGGACAAGCAACGGAACCTAAATATTTTCAAGGATTCAAACGGTATATTGAAGATAATCCCATTTATCGAGATATGGTTTTGATTGAAATTGAGGGTTGCCAGGCTGAGACGATGCGGGTAATCGGAAAAGCTGAAGAGTATGTGCGTGAGAATAAGATTACGAAAGGGCAGATATGGTGTGTCTATGATAAAGACAGTTTTCCATCCAGTGATGTCAATGGAGTAGTTCAGCGGGCAGAAGTATTAAATCAAAAGAATCCGGATATTCAGTATCATGCGGCGTGGAGTAACGAGTGTATCGAATTCTGGTTTATGTTGCATTTTGCATATTACACAGCGAATAATCACAGATCCGAGTATAAGAAGTTTTTGAATGAGAAATTTCAAGAGCTGGGAATTGGGAAGTATGAGAAGAATATGGATAACATATTTGAAACGCTGATGAATGGTGGAAATCCGAAGTTGGCAATTCGGTATGCGAAACGGATTATTAACAATGGAAAAGGAAAAACACCGGCGGAGATAGCACCTGGAACGAAGGTGTATGAGTTGGTGGAGGAACTGGCGAAGTATTTGCCGGAGGAAGTAAGAGTGGAGTTTTTAGATTAATTTGGAAGGACGGGGTTAAATACTATAGAAAGAAAATAAAAATATAGATATTAGCGTGGTATACTTACAATTTGTTTTAACAGAAAAATTTTGTGGCATCTGAAGCAAAGACGAGTGATAGGTTAATATTACTTAGTAGATAAAGCAGTCGAATGTTTTGTTGTGTTTGACTGCTTTTATGATAAGGTGCTACAAGGAAAGGAAACACAGATGGGAATTAGAGTAACAGGGATAAGCACGCCTGTTGGTGGGCTTTCATGGGAATATACAAGATCTGATAAGCAAAATATTCCGTTAATAATTTCGCCAGGTCAAAAAATAAAAGTGTTTATTAGTTCGATTTGTGGTGTGGAGAAATATGATAAGGTACGAGCTGAACTTAAAAGTGCCATAGAAGCCACGCAATTAGCGGATGCATATACTTTTGAAAGTAAAGGTGCATCCACTTTGACGGCAGGTGATCATTATACATTTGCATTGGAAGAAAGTGACATTTGTATTTTTTTGATTGATAATGCTGACGGAATTAGACCAAGAGTACAGGGTGAAATAGATACCGTCAAAAAGTATAATATCAAGGCTTTGTACTATTTTTGCGATGAAAATCAAAAAGAAAAGACAGCACTTGAACAGAGTCTAATGGGAGCTCATTTGGCTAAAAGTAAAACGGTTCATAGTTTCAGCGAATTGAGCAAAGATGGAGCTCAGGCATTGATTGAAGATATCATTGCTATCTATCACTACTATTGTAAAGGCAGAATCATTGTGAGACCGGATGAACGTGATGAGGTTCAAGAAGTAGAAATTGCAGGTGCTGAAAAATATCAGCTTCCTACAATTCCTAAGGCTACATTAAAAAATGTGGATAAATGTAGGGATTATATTTTGAAATTTGTTCTTGGTTATTCCAGGAGTAAATTTTCGGGCGAAAAAGAAAAATCAAGTGAAATTGATGAATGGGGACTTGAATTTCTTCAAGTGCTACTTGAAGGAAAATCTATCAAGCGTTTCAACACAGCAATGTATATGGAAACATTGAAAGGACGGCAAGAAAAGGAGCACTATCAAATTGTTTGTATTCGCTGGCAGGCAATTCAAGCATATTTTTCGGGAGATATTGAAAAATGTGTGGAGTATCTTGAAGAAGCGTTAAAGCTTGCCAAGAATATTGCTCAGCCCACATGGGTTGTCAAAGATATTTTGGTAGATTTGCGTAATCAACATTGGACTTATTGTACTGTAAGAAATGAGTATTCTGAACTACAGGCACAAAAGGAATTAACAGAAAGTAGCGAAGAACTCTATTATCCGATTCTTGATCGCATTCATGAATCGTTACATGAAAAATATATAAAGGGACTGTACAAAAAGAAAACAGAATCACCTTACTCGGTCACTATAGGAAACAACTTAGATCAATATGGTGAAATGCTTGCAAGTTCTCTTATCGTATCTATGTATAATGGTTCATTGACCCATATTTTGCTTATTTATGAAAAAATCAGGGATTTCGTGTTTTATTTGAGTTGTAAATATGACGATTGGAAATTTAGACTCAATTTGTACAAACTTTCAATTTTTGCAGGAAAAGAAAAGGAAATAAATGGAATACAGGATTCTTACCCGGAGGTCTTAAATAATTTAACTGCTGACGAAGCGGAATCTATTATGGATTTTTGTTTAAATCATCCGATAAAATATAAGAGATTATGTAGTCAACTGCTGGCATTTGGTTCAGTAGGATATTTTCTGGATGATGAATGCTATGAACGTTATGAAAAATCCATTGTTGATGAAATTAAATTATGGTTGAATAGTGATAATCCTGTTGTGGTTATAGGAGAGAATATATTTAAATGTCTCTCCGGAGTATCTTATCGTATGTCACAAGATATGCTCAGTGAAATATGCTGCCAATTTATTGACAAGCATTATAGTCGTTGGTATACAGATATGTTTAAATTCATCGCTAATCATATTGATCTTCGAGAGATGAGCAATGATTCTGCAAATGAATTGGTTAGACATATTAATTGTGTGCTTGACAACGAAAAGGAAAGAGAGCAAATAAAGTATTCTCCTCTTTTTTTATGCGTTCTTAGAAGACAAAATTATGCTATTACTGAGGAGATGGATAAAAAAATAGCTGAATATTTACCGAGTTATTATGGAGACACTTATAGATTAGAGATTACAGAAAATGAAAACGAAGATATGCCCGGGTTTGTACGAGAATATGCAGAGCGTATTAGAAAAAGTAATGAAACACAGGGTAAAAATGGTATTTTTTTCGGGCATGGTACACGTGAGATTGCAACTGTTAGAGCTATTTTGTTAGAAAAAGAATTTGTATGTGATTCGGAAATCATCGATGTACTCATATCTACAGTGGCAGATACTCTTCTTATTTTCAAAGGAAAGTATCGCTACAAAACTTGATGCAATAGCACTTCTCATTTGTATAGTGGTAAAATATCCAGAGGATTATATACGAAATCAAAGTGTATATGAAAAGCTGTTTGAACAGCAGAAAGCTATTGAAGTTGAAGATCATTCAATTATTTCCTCGAATATCGATAACATTTCTCTGAAAATCGGATTACAATTTTTGTTTACCATTATGGAAAAAGATGTGTATAATGACATACTTGAATTAATGCCGTATATTCAAGGAGATATTCCAACAACAATTTCAGTAACCAATTTAATCGTTGAATACTTGGAGAATTCCGACGATGTTGTGTTGCCACAGAGAGTGGAGTCTATTATTTTACAGAATGTTTTACAGTGGCTTCAGTCTGAACATATAGATATAAGATGGAATGCTACACGCATTCTTCTCACTATGTCTCGTAATCCGGAGAATGATGGTGTTGTAAATCATCAGTTAGTGAATCTTATTGATTCTAATAGCGCATATATTAAAAATTTAATTATGCGACACCTTCATAAAATGAGAGGGATTACTGATAAAACAAGAGAGCATATCATATCTAAATGCAAACATGATGCCAATTTTGTTATTAGAATGGTTTGTGATGAAGTGGAAAAAGACGTAGCTGAAGAATAATGCTAACCATCGCTTGGCTAATCATTGCTACTTTTTTTATGATATTTAACATCGTAAAAGGTAGAATAGTTTATGATTATCTTGTTGATTCAAGAAAAGTAAATCAGTATTTATTAGCATTGTATAAAGTAAAAATATTTCAAAAAATTATACGAATTAAAATAAGACATACATCAAAATCCCCCCGCATAGATTGTAAAAAACAATTTATGCAGGGGTTATTTTTATGAAAGATTACATTGAGGAGAGGGCAGTAGAAATTGCATATTATATCATCGAACATAAAGCCACTGTGCGTCAGACTGCGAAGGAATTTGGGGTTAGTAAGAGTACGATACATAAAGACTGCACCGACCGCCTGGAGCAGATCAACCCGACCCTGGCGCAGAGCGTCCGCAAAGTTCTTGACGTGAACAAACAGGAACGCCACATCCGCGGCGGACTTGCCACCCGGGAGAAATATCTTCACCAGCATCGGCACTCAGGATAAAGAGAGTAACAGAACAAAAAGCTCTTATAATTTCGGACATCAACGAGTCGATTTCATGGGATAAAAGATAACAACAGAACAAAAAACTCCGCACAGATATTCTGGAGAAGCATCATATATAGACGATTCATTCGAATATCCTTGCGGAGTTTTTATACAACTAATTATTTCCAAGAATTATGATGTCTCGAATTGTAAAAACACAGCCTTCATAATCATAAGAACAACATCACCAGTTTAAAGATCCAGTTGGCGGCGACCCCGGCGCAGAGTCCACCGATCGTGTGGCTTAAAATTGCCTTTCCGGTCAGCCTGTTCGCTTTAAGTGAAGACATCATAGCCACATGTGTGCTGAGGTATCCGCTCCAGCACATGCACATTGCAGTGAATACGGCTACGTCATTGGCGAGGACGGTTCCGGCTTCTGCCATGTGCGGTACTAGTCCGATTGCGGCACCGGCAGCACCGAGTGCCGTGATCGGAACGGAGATTCCGGATGCATCTGTGAATCCAAAAAGCGGTGATAAGATGAATTCAAGCTTCTTTCCAAGCCATGGAAGGAAAGCGATTCCTTCATAAGCGGCACCGGTGTAAGTTCCGTCTGCAGATGCGCCGTTGGTCAGCATCATGACCAGTGTACAGATGGTGATAACGCCCGGGATGATGGCAAGGCCGACATCCACACCGTTTTTACCACCCTCAAGAAGTGCCTCGATGGCACGTCCGCCGATGCCTCCGTCACGGATCTCGCGGGTATTCATGATGGCATCCATGTCTTCATGTTCTTCGAACTGTACGCAGTATTCTTCGGTTCCATATTCTTTCTTGGTGAAATGAAGCATGATGCGGACACTGATGATACTGCCGATTATAGCGGAAAAGTTACCGACCAGTACAGCAGTTCCGGTGTGTCCACCTTTTAACTTCAGACCGATCATGAATGTACTTACAATCAGTCCCATTCCGAAAGATGTTCCAAGGTTCGTTAAAGCCGGAAGCTGGAATTTCTTGAAATATTTACGGAAATTCTTATCTTCAGCAAGTCCCAGGATTGCCGGATTGTCGGACAGATAAGTAGTGATTACACCGAGTGCTGCGGCACCCGGCAGATTATAAAGTGGCTTCATCAGCGGTGACAGTAATTTATTCACCATCGAAATGACACCGAATTCTGAGAACAGTCCTGAAATGGCTCCGGCAAGAACCGCGATTGCCATAATATAGAAGACTGTCTCAAGAAGCAGCTGGTAGCCGGTGTTCATCAATGTGTTCAGCATATTGACACCGCCCATTTTCATACCCATACCACCGAAAATTCCTAAAAAGATTGCCAGAAAGACGAATCCTTCAAGACTGATGGATTTTTTTGTTCTTTTGTTTCCCATAAAAAACCTCCAATATTTTATACACGTATTTTATCCAAGTTTCCCAGCTTATATAAAACGCATAGTAATAAGATACTATATAATTAAATGGAAGTCAATCATTGTTTACAAATTGTGCATATAAGATAAAGTGATAGTAGATAATAAAAATAAATTATGCATAATTATTATGAATTGAAAAAATTTTATTGAAATGCTAATATAAAAATGGATATATTAATAGAAGAGATAAATAAATCGGATGTATGAAATGTTGTTAAAAATTGCAAAAAGTTAAAATTAAGGAAGAGAATGAAGGAGGACAGCAGACTGTGGCAACAGTTGGAGGAAACAGACAGGAAAAGAGAAAAAGGATTATGTCGTATTTCATCAATGCGACAATTGAATTAATGGAAAAAGAAGGAATTGAGAATCTGACGATCAGGAAGGTTGCAGAACAGGCAAAATACAACAGTGCAACGCTGTATCATTATTTCTCTAATCTGGATGAACTGGAATTATTTGCAAGTGTAAAATGTCTGGATGAATATATGCAGGAAACGTTGATACACAAGGCCGAGGGAAAGGATTTTCAGGAGTGGTATCTGGGACAGTGGCGCTGCTTTTGCAGACATTCGTTCCAGAGACCGAGAATCTATAACTTCTTATTCTTCAGTCCGGAAGGGACACAGAACCTGAATGAGGTTTTCCGGAGATATTATGAGATTTATCCAAATGAAAAGGAAGAAAAGACAGAAGATTACGAAGGATTTTTGAAAGAAGGAGATTTCTTCAAACGCAACGAAGATCTGCTAAGAGATGTGATCAGAGAAAGAAATTATGAGATATCTGAGCAGGAGATCAAAGAACTGAATGAAATGAGTGTGCTGATCTATCGGGGAATGCTTGCAATCATGCGAAGTGACAGGGACAAGCCGACGGTAGACGAGGCGGTGGATAAGACAGTCAGATATCTGGCGAAGACACTGGATGCGTATCATCTGGGATAGAGTAAGATATAATCTGGAAGGAGGTATTCCACATGAGAATAATTGTCATAGAAGATAATGAGTTATATAAGAACGAACTGTTACAATGTCTGGAACAGGAAGAGTCGGATATAGAGATCGTGGGGAGTGCGTCCAACGGGGCAGAAGGTCTTGCGCTGACCGAAAAACTGATACGGGATAATCTCACACCGGATGTGATATTTACGGATGTCCGGATGCCGGAGATGGATGGATTCGAGATGATCGAGGCATTGCAGAGAAGAGGGATATCCTGCAAAATTGTGGTTACAAGTTCTTGCCCGGAATTCCTTTATGCGAAACGTGCGATGGAGCTTGGTGCTGTAGATTTTCTGGTCAAACCGTTGAAAGTCTACGAAGTGCGTAATGTACTGGGAAGGCTGAGAAGAGAGCTGGAAAGCGAGAAAAAGTGGAAACACATTCTGAATCTGGAATACATTTTCCTGAATGCGATGGCCGGGAAGATCAAAGATGATCAGCAGATAGGAGACCTTATAAAGGAAGGATACGGGATTGCACCGGAGGAACGGATTGGTGTTCTTGGTATCGGCATGAGTTCTAATTATGAGAAATATAAAGAACAAGTGCTGCAGATGCTGAAAGAATTGGAAATCTTCAATCAGCAACAGGATTTCTGTGCCTATACCATCGAGATGTACGGACGTCAGAGTTTTGTGGTCCTTTTTTATCATATGGGAAATGAACATGAGACCTATCAGTATCTGGAACAGACGATTGTTCCGATGATCTGCAATACGGTGCGCGGAAGGGTGATCTGTACATGGGCGGTCAGCAACGGATTCGGCAATATGTACGAAGCGGTCAGAGAACTAGATCATGCGGCAGAATGGAATCTGATATTGAAAAAGGGAACATTGATCTGTAAAGAAAAAATACAGAAAATTGCATTATATCCATATAAATATCCGGTGAACCTTGAAAAAGAAGCCAAGGAAGCATTACTGAATAAAGATGCGAAACGATTGAAAGAAATATTTTTCAGATACTGGGATTATTGCAGGGAACTTCCATGTACCCCGCAAGAGGCCAAGGAGGGCTGTATCCGTATTGCACTGGTTCTGATCCAGATGGCAGCGGAAACCGGGGCGGTACAGGCACAGAGAAAAGGACAGACATTTCTTCAGCGGATTTCCAGGGCAAATGGATGGACAGATGTGGAAGAAAAAGTGGATACTTTTTTTGAATATCTGACGAGCAAAGACGAAGCGGAAAACGATATGAGTCTTCTGGTTCAAAAGGCACTGGAGAATATCCGAGAATATTATGATCAGGGTATTACATTGGAAGAGATTGCAGAAAAGCTACATGTGACGGAAGAATATCTGAGCACTCAGTTTCGAAAAGAGACGGGACGGACATTTACAGAGACGATCCGTGGGTACCGGATTGAACGTATAAAAGAACTTCTGACGGCAACGAACTGGAAGCTGACTAAAATTGCGGAACTGGCAGGTTATACCGATCCGAAATACATGAGCCGCGTGTTCAAGGAAGAGACCGGAATGCTGCCGCTTGAATATCGGAAAAAGAACGGTTAGATAGTGAAAAACGTTAAAAAAATACATTCCCAGTCAAAAAAAGTCATCCTTTTTTAAATATTTCCCCCTTGTGGAAATGCAAGAGAGTGTTAATATGGTTCCGATAAGAAAAAAGGAGGGACCAATAATGAGTACGAAAAATGTTATTTTTTCGAATCCGAATGACGTCATAGATTTTGTAAAGATCGTAGAAAAATATCCTTTTGATATGGATATGAAACGGGGTAGATATATTGTAGATGCAAAGTCCCTGTTAGGTCTTATGAATCTTGGATTTGACCAGAAGATCGAGCTGAAAGTATATGATGAAGAATGCGATGATCTCTGGAAAGAGCTGGATAAATTCGTAGCTGCGTAGGGTTGCAGTTATGTTGAAAGGGACGGACAATAAAGCGTCTGCAGTCTGACAAAAAGAAACCGTGGGAATTTTTAGTGAAAATTTTAGTAAAAATTTCTGCGGGGATGGGATATTGTGTGAGAAGAATCCTCAGCGTATAATAAGAGTATACGTTGATGGATTTTTTTTGTTGATCGCCGGACATTATTAAGAGGAGTGACCGGATGAATTTGCCGGATACGTTTTCGGATGCTTTGCAGTGTGATTAATATTTGCAAGGTGATTAACATTTTGCAGGGCGATTAATATTTGCCGTGCGATTAATATTTGCAGGGGGATAAATAATACGGGAGAGGAAAATGGAAAAGAGTAAAAAAGAAAAACGACAGGGATATTTCTTTGACAATAAAGCACTTCTGGCGTTGATCCTTCCGCTGGTGGTCGAGCAGCTTCTGGCGGTACTGGTTGGAATGGCGGATTCCATCATGATCGCAAGCGTCGGCGAGGCGGCGGTGTCGGGAGTATCGCTGGTAGATCAGATTATGGTGCTGTTGATCAATGCATTTTCAGCACTGGCTACGGGAGGAGCAGTCGTTGCGGGGCAGTTCCTGGGACAGGACAGACGGGAAGAAGCCTGTAAGTCGGCAACGCAGATGGTATGGTTTATCACGATCTGTGCAATCGGCATTACAGTGCTTGTATATCTGGGAAAATCCTTTATTTTACATACAGTATTTGGAAAAATCGACCAGGATGTGATGCATCATGCAGACATTTACCTGCTGATCGTGGCGGCATCGATTCCATTCATGGCACTGTATAACGGAGGAGCGGCGATCTTCCGTACAATGGGCAATTCGAAGGTAACGATGCAGATATCGATCATCATGAACGTTATTAATATAGGAGGAAATGCGATCCTGATCTATGGTTTTCACCGTGGAACGGAAGGGGTTGCGATTCCGACACTGGTGTCAAGGATGACGGCGGCGATTATCATTATTGTGCTGTTGTGTGATGAAAAACGGACGCTTCACATAGAACGGACCTGGCGTTACCGAATTAACTGGGAAATGGTTAAGAAGATTCTAAGTATCGGTGTGCCGAATGGCCTGGAGAACAGCATGTTCCAGCTGGGAAAGATTATCGTGCTCAGCCTGGTATCGACATTCGGAACTTATGCGATTGCAGCAAATGCGGTGTCAAATGCGATCGCATTGTTCCAGATCCTTCCGGGAATGGCAATTACGCTGGCAATCACACCGGTTATTTCCAGATGTGTGGGTGCGGGCGATTATGAACAGGCGAAGTATTATAATAAGAAATTAATGCTCATTACTTATGTCAGTATGACTGCGATGGTATTATTTATATTCTCCTTACTGCCATTTATATTAAAGGCATATAACCTGTCCGATCTTACAGCAAAGACGACGGCGGATATCATACATTTCCACGGAATCGGTGCGATATTTATCTGGCCGGTTGCGTTCAGCCTGCCTGCGACGTTCCGTGCATCGGGTGATGCGAAGGCATGTATGTACATTTCGAGCATATCCATGTGGATCTTCCGAATCGGATTCAGTTACGTGCTTGGAAAATATATGGGAATGGGTGTATTCGGTATCTGGGTTGCGATGGTGATCGACTGGGTATTCCGGGCAATGTGTTTCGTGATCCGGTATTTCAAAGGAAGCTGGAAGAAAAATGCGATTGTATAGGATAGAAAACGTTTGTCAGCAGATAGTTGCTAGTTACGATAGAAAAAGTCTGGTTTATCGGAGAAAAGATAGAAGTCCCTTGTAAAAACGGGACTTCTATTTTATAATAAAGGTTAGCCATATAGAAAACAAATAGGAGGAAGTTCTTGTGAAAAAAGAATTAGTAATTGTCATTGACTTTGGTGGGCAGTACAATCAGTTGGTAGCAAGACGTGTCAGAGAATGCAATGTATATTGCGAGATCTACTCATATAAGACAGATATTGAGAAGATCAAAGCTATGAATCCTAAGGGAATCATCCTGACAGGCGGACCAAACAGCTGTTATGAAGCAGATTCCCCGACATATAAAAAAGAATTGTTCGAACTTGGTATCCCGGTTCTTGGATTATGTTACGGTGCACAGCTTATGATGCATGTACTTGGAGGAAAGGTAGAATCCGCTCCGGTACGTGAGTATGGTAAGACAGAAGTGCTGGTAGATAAGAAAGATTCCAAGATTTTCGAAGGTGTATCTGAGAAGACCATCTGCTGGATGAGCCATTTTGACTATATCTCACAGGTTGCACCTGGATTCGAGATCACAGCACACACAGCAGATTGCCCGGTCGCAGCAGCTGAGAATACAGAAGCTGGATTATATGCAATCCAGTATCATCCGGAAGTACTTCACACAGCAGAAGGAACGAAGATGTTATCGAACTTCGTATTAGGTGTCTGCGGATGTGCAGGCGACTGGAAGATGGATGCATTCGTAGAGAATACAATCCAGGAGATCCGCGAAAAAGTCGGCGACGGAAGAGTACTTCTTGCACTGTCAGGCGGAGTAGATTCTTCAGTGGCAGCAGGATTGTTATCCAGAGCTATCGGAAAGCAGTTGACATGTGTATTTGTCGATCATGGTCTTCTCCGTAAAGATGAAGGTGATGAAGTAGAAGGTGTATTCGGACCAAATGGACAGTTCGACCTGAACTTTATCCGTGTAAATGCGCAGCAGAGATATTACGATAAATTAGCCGGAGTAACAGAACCGGAAGCAAAACGTAAGATCATCGGTGAAGAATTCATCCGTATCTTCGAAGAAGAAGCAAAGAAGATCGGTGCCGTAGACTTCCTCGCACAGGGAACCATTTATCCGGACGTTGTAGAAAGCGGACTCGGTGGAGAATCCGGAGTGATCAAGTCACACCACAATGTAGGTGGACTTCCGGAGCACGTAGATTTTAAAGATATCATTGAGCCTCTTCGTGATCTGTTCAAAGACGAAGTACGTAAGGCAGGATTGGAGCTTGGAATTCCGGAGAGACTGGTATTCCGTCAGCCATTCCCGGGACCGGGACTTGGAATCCGTATCATCGGTGAAGTCACAGAAGAAAAAGTTAAGATTGTTCAGGATGCAGACGCTATCTACAGAGAAGAGATTGCTAATGCAGGTCTTGACAAGAACATCAACCAGTACTTCGCAGCACTGACAAATATGAGAAGTGTCGGCGTTATGGGTGATGAGAGAACATACGATTACGCGGTTGCTTTAAGAGCAGTAACAACCGTAGACTTCATGACAGCCGAGGCTGCTGAGATCCCTTATGATGTATTGAATAAGGTGATGAGTAGGATTATTAATGAGGTTAAGGGAGTTAACAGAGTATTCTATGATCTGACTAGTAAACCGCCTGGAACGATTGAGTTCGAATAATGTAAATGTTTGTCCACAAACCTTATTATTCAGTTTTTTGTAAAAATGAATAGCCAGAATATGACTAAGGTTCTGAATCTACATAGTAGGTTCGGAACCTTATAATTATATTTTGGAGAATTACGGGTAACATGTAAAAGATATAATATAACTGATATAGGATATCAAAAATTCATATAGCAGGTAGTCTATGAGATTACCTGCTGTTTTTTGTATATGTAATAATATTGATTGTAAAAAAATAAAAGTAAAATATTAAAAAGAATATTTACACACAAACAAAGTAGTGATATCATATAGACATATAAGGGAGGGAAAGCTGTATGTATACATTGGAGGATTTGTTTGATAGACGAAGTCCGGTAGGAACACGTCTGGAACAGATTTTAATAGAAAAGAAATGTACAAAAGCAGAGTTGTCAAAGAAGACAGGGGTTTCCAGACCGACAATAGATAAGGTTTTAAGTGGAACTATTACCAGCAAAAAAAATTATGAAACACATATGTCAAAAATAATGAATTATCTTCAAATAACACCAGATATTTTATTGGGAAATAATGCATGCAGTTCAAATAGAGTGCGTGAAATTCGAAGTATAATAAGAATATCTACAGAAAAAATGGCGAGTGCGACGGGAATTTCTCAGGAAAGATTACAACAGATAGAGGCCGGGGAGAAGGCAACAATCACAGAACTTAGGGAGATTGCGATGCAGCTTCGTACGAGCACTCATGTTATAACAAATCAATACTTTTTTGAACCACAATTTAGTGAAATGGAATATTATATGGATATGAAGGATGCACTTGATGAAATTAGTGAATTTTGGGGACATGTAGGAATCAAGTTATGTGGAATTGACAAATATATCTGGTATCCAATTAACAGTAATACACGAAAGATGATATATAAGGGCATTGATGAAGAGTTAATGGTGATTCCATGTATGAATAATAAGGTATTATTTTTGAACATGTCAAATATAGAAGATATCACCTTAAGTGACTTTGACGCGGATACACCTAGTGGGAAAAATTGGGATGAACATGTAAGTTGCGGAGAAATTCCATTGGTAGTATATGAGGCACTTGAAGATTATGAAGAAAATAGTCAGGTGACTTTATATAATGATACTGAAAATTCCACCGAACTGTATAGATATCTTACGGAATATGTTCGGAAAAATGGATGGACAGAAGAAGATATTTTTCAGTTGTTAAATACGTCTGTATTTTATTACCTTGATGGAAGAAAGAAAAGTACAATTATTGATTTTTATCAAGACTCAGATGATATTATCGAAACGATAGAAATGGTTTATGGATATGATTTTACTGATATAGAACAAAATTTTATGTTTTATATTGATGCACACGACGAAACAGAAAACTTTGTAAATTTAAAGGGCATTTCGATGATGGAATTGCCACTGTTGAAGGTGGAAGAAGAAATTTTCAGGAGGAATGATCAATGAATCCCAAAGATGAAGTAAAATTTGAAGATATAAAAAAGTTAGTAAATGCGTCATTGGAAAAATTCTACAAAAATGACAGGGATTTAATTGAAATGTCCAATGAAGAGGACATGATTTCTGAACAATGTATGGTTTTCCATATAGGAAGTTATATGAAAAATAAAATGAATACACTTACTAAGTTTCAATGGGCTGATTTAGACTGTGAATATAATCGGAATATGAATGATCCTAAAATGATGCGTAGTGACAGAAAAATTATTCCTGATCTGGTAATTCACAGAAGACGAAGCAATAGAAATAATCTCCTTGTGATTGAATTTAAAAAGAAAAATGCTGAAACTTATGATAAAGAGAATGACAGAAATAAATTGATGTATTTAACTGATCAAAAGGAAGATTTTAAATATAATTTTGGACTGTTTGTTGAATTGGGCAGTCATGAAGTGTATGTGGAAGTTTATCAGGAAGGAAACCTGCAGACAAAGTTGAACTATAGTATCACATATTAGTACTGTACATGGGCAGATGGTTGAATGGAGACAATGGAGCAGAAATCAGAGACGGATGGGTTACTGAAATGTAAGCAAAGTAATCTGGCATAGATAAGGTGTTTTGAGCAGATAAAATAAGCTTCAAAAAAAGAAATGAGAAAAAAGAAAAGAGGTCACACCGATGTCACAGAAAAACCATAAGATGACAGATGGTAAATTACTGCAGACGGATAAGAAATACGTTCAGTTAAAATTAAAACAAAAAGAAAAGATTGCAGAATGGATGTTTCAGGCAACCAGAGACTATTATACAAAAAATTACACATTTCCAAATGACAGACAGATAGAAAAAGTGGTGGATACAGTTTATGAAAAAATCGAAGAAGCCGAGATCTGGGTGCCTTATGGAGAAGTGCTCAGGCATTATAAATCTAAAAGGTCAGCTATTAACAGGCATGTAAGAAAAGTACTGAATGAAAAAGAAGAGAACAGAAATGAGAAAGTCTGTTTTATGAATATGTGTATGGTACAGGATGATAAAGGAAATGTATTGGCGTTGGATAAGGTGAATGACAGCTATACCGGTACAACTTTTCCGGGCGGGCATGTAGAACAGAATGAAATATTTCAGAAATCCATAATCCGGGAAGTGTGGGAAGAGACGGGACTTACGATTGAGTCGCCGAAGCTTTGTGGTTTGTATCACTGGCATGAGGACGGTGTACATAGCGTGATTATGTTATATAAAGCAGAAAAATTCACCGGAGAACTGAAAAGTTCTGAGGAAGGACAAGTATATTGGATCCCGTTAGAAGAACTGAAAACCAGAGAACTGGCTACAGGGATGAAATATGTGTTACAGATTTTAGGATCGGATCAGGTGAATGAGTGTTATATGCATTTGGAATCGGAAGGGTATGTAGGAGATCTGTATTAAAAATAAAAATATAATTTTTCATGGGAAAATCAGACCTTGAAATATGAGCAAAACAGCTTGTAGATCAAGGTCTTTCGTTGCCATGGCAAAAGTTTCGACTGTTATATATTGTAGAAGGATTTCCAATAGTATCTCTGGAAATTATTTTTCACTATCAGAAGTAACATTTGATAATGTCTTTGCATAAGCCGTGAGCCGCATTAGTTGAGCCGCGTTTAGAGTTTTGCATGTTTCAACGAGAAAAAATAGCGCTGGAGTGTCACTTTGTTCAACGACTAGTCTATTTGGACTTGAATCTGCAGATTTTCCAATAAGATAATCTGTAGATGTTGAAAAAACTTCAGCCATTTTAGAAATAATCTGTATAGAAGGGTTGCGGGAACCGGCCTCGTATCGCAGATACGCAGGTTGGGAAATCTGAATTCTTTTGGCAGCCTCTTGTTTGGTTATCCCTAGTTTCAGTCGACATTCTTTTAATCGTTCTTTATCTAAAATATCCATTGCTTTTACTGATACTCCTACTATGATTGAAATTTTGATATTTATATTTTAGCATAATCAGCTTGACAATACCATTGGTATATGATAAAAATAATATACTAATGGTATATATGCGGATTCATGAGCAAGATAGTCTGGAAGGTATATACGTAACTGATTGGCAAGGGGTGATAATCATGCCAACAATATTAGTTGATTATGAGAATGTAAATGGTTCTAATGGATTAAAAGGAACGGATGTGTTATGTAGAGATGACACTTTAATAATCTTCTATAGTAAAAACTGCGGAAAAATACGATATGATTATATGCAGGAGATTAAAGAGAGTGGCTGTGAATTCCGGGTTATAAAATTAAAAGGTACAGGAAAGAATGCACTTGATTTTTATATTGCGGCAGAATGTGGAATCATTAGTGAAAGAGGAGAAAATGAGATTGCAATCATAAGCAATGATAAAGGATTTCAGGCCGTTATTGATTTCTTTGGAGCGGATCAGAATGCGAATCAGATTCAAATTGTCAAAGCAGGAAATATAGAAAATGCACTTACATTATTTCATGCACCGGAGGATGCAGAGAGAAGAAAGAAAATACAGAATCGAAAATTATTATTAGATTTGTCTGCAGAGAGTGCCCGGATTGAAGAAAGTAACAGAATAAAAAAAGAATTGAAAAATATTCTGATTGGAACAGAATATGAATGCAAATCAGCGGAAATTATTGATTTTGTGAGTGCAAAGAGACATCAGGGGAAGAAAGCCTTGTATACGGGAGCACTTCATCAATTTGGCAGAAAAGATGGCAGGAAAATATATCAATTATTAAAGCGTAAAATGAGTGAATGACAGGAGTTATAAAATCATGATTTACTTAAGTACTTTTCAATTAAGTAAAAAGCAGGTAAAAAATCCTAATGTTTATCCGTATTCTGTGTTTATAGGTAAATATATCGATCCGTTTGTTTTTACACCAATTACGATATTTTATGGAAATAATGGGTCGGGTAAGTCTACGTTGTTAAATATAATTGCAGATAAACTACAAATAAAAGGACGGGAGCATGCAACGAGCAATTCGTTTGGAATAGTAGATTATTGTGATAAATTTGTGGATGAATGTACTTTTTCATATGGAGAAGATGAATATGGTATAGAAATCCGAAGGATTCCTAAAAATAGCAGATATATGAAAAGTGAAGATATCTTATATGAGATTAAGAAGATACAACAGGAAGAGGTACTGTCGGATGGAATGTTGTATGAGCTGGTAAGGGATGGGATGGCATTGAAAGATGCAAGAAGATTCCTTACATCGAAAAAAGGACAAGATCAGAAAAGATACATAGAATTTTCACAAGAAAAGTATTCGAATGGTGAGACAGCAATGCAATATTTTGAGGAATATTTACAACCGGATGCATTGTATTTACTTGATGAACCAGAAGTATCACTGTCTCCGGCAAATCAGGTTAAGTTGGCGAACGAGATCAACAAAATGTCACGCTTGTTGGGATGCCAGTTTATTATTGCAACACATTCACCATTTATGTTAGGAACGCTGCGTGCCAAGATATATAATATTGATTCTAAAGAATACGATATAGTAAAATGGAGCGAATTGGAAAATGTAAGGTATTTTTATGAATTTTTCAAAATGCATGAAGATGAATTTGGCCAATAAAAAATATTTATTTTACTATAGTAATAGGGTACAATAAAATTAGTTAAATGCTAATGATAGAAAAATAATATATTATTTCAGCTAATGGATGGAATAAAAAAAGAATAAATGAGCATCATATGTACATTTTGAGGAGAATAAAGCCATGCTAAGACTAAGACCCTACACCCCTTCCGACGCATCAACAATTCTCTCCTGGACAAAAAACAAAACCGCCTTTTACCAATGGACAGCCGGCGTTCTGGGGGAATATCCGATTACAGAAGAACAATTCAATATAGTAAGCAATCTTATGGCATTTACGGCTATTGATGATAACGATACAGTAGGATTTTTTACCATGAGAAGACCTAATGAATCCTTTGATGAATTGCGTTTTGGATTTGTTATCATAGATCCGGATAGACGAGGGCAGGGATATGGAAAAAAGATGCTTCAATTGGGGTTGGTATATGCGAAAGATATATTTGGAGCAAAAAAGGTATCACTGGGAGTTTTCGAGAACAATGAGCTGGCATATTATTGCTATAAAGCGGCAGGCTTTCAGGATGTATTATTGGATGAGGTCGAAAAATATACAGTTCTGGGAGAAGAATGGCGCTGTCTGGAGTTAGAGATTCAATTATAACATTACCATATGATAAGGAGGAATTCCCATGAAAGTAACAGGATGTAAAAAGATCTATAATGCAGAAAACATCATTGAAGCAGAGATGTTGGTGGAAATGTTAAAAGAAAATGGAATTGCAGCATTCACACAGGAACCAAGTTCAAGTGTAGCGGCATATGGAGTTGCCGGGTTTGGAGTATACGGCGTTGATATCTGGACAGAGGCAGATGAAGCAGAAAAAGCAGTGCAGATTATAGAGGAGATTGAAAAATCTCTGGATACAGAGAATGCTGAGTAGAAGAATAGAGAAAATAGAGAGAACTTGCCATTGGCAACTTCTCGTGCATACTTTGGTATCTATAGAACCTGCCACTGGAAGCTTCTTTCGAATATGTGGAATAAAATAAGGGCGGTGATGATTGCAATGATAATCAGCACTGCCCTTGGTGGTAGTATTAGTTCGCTTAAATTGCCATACGATAACTATATATAACTATACGATATCTATACAATAACTATACGTTATACCGAATCCATATCGCATCACTGTCAAACTTTTGTACATCCGTAAGCTTCAGATGTACCAGCGGATGCTCCATGGCGAATCCGTCAAAGACAGAAGGCATTTCCTGTCTGGCGTCGATTCCGGCACCCATCAGGATGCTGATCTCATCGAGAAGTCCGGCATCCAGGAAACCGGTATTGATTGCAGGACCGCCGACGATACCCATGCGTTCTACGCCGAATTCAGAAGCGAGGATCTCGCAGGCACGTACCAGATCGATCCGTTCTTTTCCGCAGGCAATCCATGAGATATGCTGTCCGTCCAGATATGCCAGATATTCTTTCGTTACCTGTTCACTTGTGATGATCAGGTAAGGCTTGTCCATATCAGAGGCATCCGGCCAGAGAAGTTTTCCTTTCGTATCTACAATGATCTCATAACCTTTTGCAGATACCTTTTTGGAAAAACCTTCTTGTCCGAAAGTTTCCGGATTTTTTGCCTGGAAAAATCCAGGTTCGGCCATCTCAAGTTCTGCAGTAACACGTCCGCTTACTGTAGTTGGAAGATTCAATGCATCCAGTGTCTTATAATAGTCCTCGACACCCGGAAGCTGGGATGTCATGGCACAGTCGATTCTGCCATCAACAGAAGTCATCATGTGGCAGATAATATATGGTTTGTTCATCTTAGTAACCTCTCTATGATCAGAAAATATTTTGATTAATTATTTGATTTACAGCTTTCCGCCATATACCGGGAATCCGCTGCTTTCCCCATAGCTTTCGATATGTTTGAAATTCTTCAGAACTTCCATATCTTCGGCACTAATCTCAAAGTCTACATCGGCATTTGTCTTCATATGTTCCGGATTACCGGTTTTAGGAAGTGAAATCGCACCGAGCTGCAGTGTATAACGGATGCAAAGCTGTGGAACAGATACTCCGTATTTTTCAGCCATATCGGCAATCTCCGGCTGGTGTAAAATCTCGCCATGAGCAATCGGGGAGTAAGCTTCTACAGCGATACCCTTCTTCTGGCAGTACTCAACAAGTTCCAGAGGAGTGTTGCTGATGTGAAGAAGAATCTGATTTACCATAGGTTTGATCTCGCAGGTCTCTAGCAGACTTTCGATATCGCCAATCTGGAAGTTTGATACACCGATGGCTTTGAGTTTACCTTCTTTGTATGCTTCTTCCAGGGCTTTCCACGCTGCTCTGTTACCTTCGACATAGCGGTCGTCGCTCTGATTTACCTCTACCCATGGCTGCGGGCTGTGGATGATCATCATATCAAGATAGTCAAGTCCGATATCAGAAAGAGTCTTGTCAATGCTTGCTTTGGCATCTTCGTAAGTCTTATGCTCGGCAGCAACCTTGGATACAACGAATAATTTTTCTCTCGGAATACCACATGTCCGGATTCCTTCGCCGACACCACGCTCATTTCCGTAAGCCTGTGCAGTGTCAAAATGTCTGTAGCCGAGATCGGCAGCAGCTTTGACTGCATCAGCGACTTTATCATCATCGATGAACCATGTTCCAAGTCCTAACTGAGGAATTTCCACACCGTTACTTAATGTTAATTTTTTATTGTACATTTCTAAGATCTCCTTTCAGTTTCTGAGGTTATACTAGCACTTGAAGCGGACTCCAAGTCAATAGGTTTTCAGAAAAAGCTTTCAAAAAAAGCTTGTAAAAAAATCCGTAAAAAATTTTTTGAAAAATGCTCCGAAAAAATCCCGGTAAATTTACAGGAAGCTGCGGCTATGTCTTTTCCTTAAAAAGTATAAAATTTTAAGAAAGTATGAAGCATAGTTATATACACTTGAGATACCCTGTGTTATACTGTTCTACGTTTTCAAGAATGTAGTATTGAAAACTACATGTAAAATGTATGAGAAATTTATTTTTACAGAATATATAAGTAGAGAGGTAATGAATATGCAGAAGAAAGTGCAGATTGTCAGTGACGGATCACTGGATCTTTCGCAGGAGATCACAAAAGAGCATGATATTGAGGTTGTGCCATTCTATGTGTCTTTTGATAGTGAGACATATCAGAAGGAAATGGTGGAATTAGGAGTCAGAGATTTTTATAACGAAATGGTGGAACACCCGGATGTATTTCCGAAGTCTTCCATGCCATCGGTGGATGATTTCTATCAGGTGTTCAAAAAAAGTGCGAAAGAGCAGATTCCGGTTATCTGTATCTGCATTACCCGCAAATTCAGCGGTTCACTGCAGTCGGCAACTGTCGCAAAGGAAATGATTGAAGAAGAGTACCCGGATGCAAAGATTACGCTGATCGACTCAACGGTGAATACAGTACTGCAGGGGCTTTTCGTGTTAGAAGCATGCAGACTGCGTGATATGGGATTGGGATATGAAGAAATTGTGGAGAAAATTCTTCCGATATGTGAGACGGGACGAATCTTCTTTACAATCGGAAGCATTGATTATCTGAGACATGGTGGACGAATCGGGAAACTGGCCGGGATAGCTGCCGGCGCACTGGGGATAAAACCGATGATTACATTAAAAGAAGGGGAAATCTTCAGTTCCGGACTGGCAAGAAACCGTATCAAATCTATGAAAAAGGTTGTAGATATGACGAAAAATTATCTGGACGAGATCGATGCAAAACCTGGTGAATATGATTTTTGCATCGGCTATGGTTATGACTACGACGAGGCAGTCAGATTCCGTGAGATGATAAAGGATTTGATAAAAGAACGGCTTGGAATCGATGAGATCGGAATTTATCAGATTGGAGCAACGATTGGAGTGCATACAGGACCGTATCCGCTTGGTGTCGGAATTATTAAGAAGGCAGAAGTTTAAGCAGTTGAAAAAGCGGAATGGGTAGATGGCGGAGAGAGGCCGATGCCCATAATCAGCGAAAATAGAATATGGTTAGATAAAGATACCTGAGAAGAGAAATCTTTTTGGGTATTTTTTTACATAGTTGGTAATTTTATACCCCACCTGATGTTATAAACTATAGCTATAAAAGAGAAAACAGATCATTTATTTTCAAAGAAATGGAGGAACTGGCAATGAAAGGTTTTAACACAGGTGACGGTTATATGGGAATGGTAGATGGTGAATATATCTTATTTGCCAGCGAGGCGGATTATTATGATTATGTGAATGATTAAAAAACAGGAAATATGTGGAATATATTTCCAACGCATGTGCTATACTGAACTTAATTAACCAGAAGGAGAAGTTCTATGCAGGTATCAGACAAATTAATTAAGCCGCTGACAGAAGCAAAATATTTAAATGCCGACAACGTAAGCAGATACCGCTGTATCATGCGTATCTTTTTCGAGCATTATGAGAAATTAAAATACTGGCTGTATCAGGAAGAGGTCTATGAAGAAATGATACAGGACCCGCTTTTTGCGGATTACAGACCGGAACAGTGCCAGCAGGATCTCACCATGCTGACAGAGTGGAAGAACCTGAATACGATCCAGGATACAAAAAAGGTCGCATCCATCGAAGAATTCAAGAACAAAAAGTACCGGTATCAGATGACAGAGTACAGTGTGGAGATAGAGCGTCTGGTGATCCGGTTAGAGAATCTGTTCATCGAGGGAGCATCATTAGAACCGACACTTCTGGAGCGCATAAGGAGAAGTGTAGAGCATTTTCCAGACATGGCAGGAAAAGATAAGAATGAAGTATACACATGGTGGACAGATCTGAATAATGATTTTGTCCGGCTGAATCAGAATTATCAGGATTATATCAGGGATTTGAACAGCGTCCGGGCGGAAGAGATGATGCATACGAAAGAATTCCTGGTGTTCAAGGACCGGCTGATTGAATATCTGCGAAGCTTCATTAAAGGACTGCAGAGAAATGTCGGAGTGATCGAAGAAAATCTGCGTTTACAGAACGAAGAACTGAAAAAGCAGGTATTTGAAAAAGTTATAGATTATGAATTATCAATTCCGCGTATGGAGATAGAAGTCTCGAAAGAAATGATAGAGCAGAAAGTCCAGGGACGATATCAGAGCATCTATGACTGGTTCGTGGGAAATGAAGGACAGGAGAATGAAGCGGGAAAACTTTTTGATGCCACCAATGATATCATCCGAAGGATTACAAGATACGCTGCACAGTTGAGCGAAAAGAATGCACTGGGTGCGAATAGAAAAGAGGAATACCGGAAAGTAGCAGAATTGTTCCTACGGTGTCAGGATGTGGAAGAGGCGCATAAGATGTCGGCGATGGTATTCGGCATGGAATGTCCGCAGCATCTGGCAGGAGATCTGATCCGTGAGACAGACAGCATGAACATCGGAGTCTATGAAGAGCAGCCAATGGAGATTACGCTGAAACCGAGAGTGCGTACATACAGAGAAAAATCCAGAAGAAGTGCCATCCATGAATCGGCAGAACAGAAGCAGGAAACAAGACGTAAAATGCTTGAGAAGCAGAAAGAAGAGACGGAAAAACTGCGGGCGTTGGAAGTGGATGGAAAGATACATTTTGATAAACTACCGGTACTGGAACCAAGAATCAGGGAGATTCTTCTGAAATGGCTGTCGGATGCCATGGAATCGGCCGACTTTTCAGCAAGGACGGATGATGGAAGAAGCTACATACTCGACAGAAGTCAGGAGAAAGAAATTTGTGTGGTGCATTGTGAAGATGGAAATTTCACCATGCCGAAGCTGACACTTGTATTTCAGGAGGATGCATGATGAAGGAATTGGAAGTTCTTTTAAATAAGAGATGGATCTTAAAGTCCAGAGACAAAGAAACGTATTACAAAATAAGAGATGCACTTGGTGAACTGCGGAAATTCACTACCGAGAAGATGGGATGTCAGATCATTGATAATTCTCTCCTGATCAAGATGGAGAAGATTCCGGTAATCCCGGAAAGCTTCATGGGCATCCAGAAATTTTCGTCAAAAGAAGAATATGCTTATTTATGTATCCTGCTGATGTTTCTGGAAGACAGGGATGCGCAGGAGCAGTTTATCCTGTCACAGCTGACGGAATATATCACGGCAAACCTGCCGGGAGAAATTTCGGACTGGACTTTGTATACGAATCGGAGAAAACTGATCCGTGTGCTGAGATTTGCTGTAGATCAGGGAATAGTCGATGTCACAGACGGAAAAGATGAAGCATTCATGGATGATGAGGCCGGAGAAGTACTTTATGAAAATACAGGTGCATCCAGATACTTTATGAAGAATTTTTCGAAGGATATTATGGAGTATACGAAACCGGAAGATTTTCAGGAAAGTGACTGGTTCGAAGTGGACGAAGACCGTGGATTTGCAAGAAGACACAGAGTCTACAAAAGACTGATCTTTGCGCCGGGCATGTATAAAGAAGATGGATCGCCGGAAGATTTTGAATATCTGAAGTATTATGGACGGAGATTGAGCGAAGAACTGGAACAGATCTTCGACTGTCAGGTGCACATTCACAGGGGAAGTGCGTATCTGTTATCCGGGGATGACTGTAGAATGGGAACGGTATTTCCGGGTAATAATTCAATATCCGATATTTTACTTCTGTGTTTTGGCGAAATACGAAAGAAGATTGAGAATGGGGAATGGAAGACGGCAGCAGATGAAAGTTGTCTTACAGACCGGATCGAGTTTGAAAATCTGATAAAAGAAGTGAAACAGGGATATGGAAGTGGATTTTCAAAAAATTATCGTGAGATGCCGGAAGGTGAATTTGTAAAAAGTGTGATCAATGAGATGGAAGTGTGGATGTTTATAAGGAAAGATGAGGCGGATCATCAGATTAGGATTTGTCCGCTTACCGGAAAGATTCAGGGAAGTTATCCGGAGGATTATACGGGAGGAAGAAATGATGAATAGTAGATGGCAGGCAAATAAGATCGGACTGATTAATTTCTGGTATTATGATGAACAGGAATTCCCGTTTGTAAAAGGAAGAATACTTCTTCGTGGATCGAATGGATCGGGAAAATCCGTAACCATGCAGAGTGTGGTACCACTTCTTCTGGATGGAAATATGAGCCCGGAACGACTGGATCCATTCGGTTCCAGAGACCGTAAGATGAGCAGTTACCTTCTAGAAGAAGATGACGGACGCGAGGAGCGGACCGGTTATCTCTATCTGGAATTCAAAAGGCAAGACACTGACACATATCTTACGATAGGAATGGGAATCCGTGCAAGGAGAGGAAAGAATCTGGACAAGTGGTATTTTAGTCTGACGGACGGAAGACGGGTAGGCAAAGATTTTTATTTATATAAGGAGACGGGAGAAAAGGTTACACTTTCCAAAAAAGAACTGGAGAACAGGATTGGGACAGGCGGCCGGGTTATTGACAGACAGGCCGATTATATGGAATATGTGAACCGTCAGATCTTCGGATTCGAGACGGTAGAAGAATATAAAGAAATGGTTGATCTTCTGATCCAGCTTCGAACACCAAAGCTTTCCAAGGATTTCAAACCATCCGTGATCAATGATATTCTGAGTGATTCACTTCAGCCATTATCGGATGATGACCTTCGACCGATGTCGGAGGCAATTGAAAATATGGATACCATGAACATGAATCTGAAGAACAGAAAAGAAGCAAAACAGGCAGCAGAGAAGATTCAGGCAGTATTTTCAAAATATAATCAGAAATTATTATATGAAAAAGCAGACCGGTATGAACAGGCAGAAATCAAATTAGAAAATGCAAAGACACAGCAGAAAGAGCAGGAGAAGAAATTATCTGAGTGCAGACAGAATATCGAGAAACTGCAGGCAGAACATCAGGAACTGGATGCAAGACATGCATCTATGGAAAAAGAACGGGAATCCCTGAATAAAAGTGATGCCGTAGCATTAAAACGAAGAGAAGCAGAACTCACCACAGAATTAGAAGGACAGCAGAAAAATCTAAGAGAAAAGCAGCATTTTCTTGAACTGAAACAGGATCAGTATCAGGATGCACAGAATCAGATCAAAGCAGAAGAAGACCGGAAGTATGAGAAAGAAAAAGAACTGAAAGAACTCATAGAAGAGATGCAGGACGAGGCAGATACCATGGCCTTCGAAGAACATGCATTTATGAAAGAAGAACTGGAAAAGCATCCAGAAGAACCATATAAGTTCGAATTACATCAGCAGCAATTTGATCATACGAAAGAAAAAATCAATAAAGGAACGGAAATCCTTGCAGAGACGGATCGTCTGGAAAGACAGAAAGACGACCTGATCAAAGAAAGAGAAAAAAAGATCCGTGAACTGGATACGCTTCAGAGAAAAGTATCAGAACTGGAGGCTGTGTTTGTACAGACACAGAATGAATGGAAAGAAGCTCTGTATCAGTGGAATGGTGCGAATCGGGAACTGGTACTGGAAAAAGAATTATTAAGAGAATTAAGCACATTTGCAGAATCGTATGAAGAGACATCTGATTTCGCAGAGGTTCGTCAGAAGATTGCAGATGTGTGGATCGCAAAAAATGCGGACATTGAATCTGGGCTTTCTGCGAATAAAGCGGAGAAAGAAACAACAGAAAGAGAACTGGAAGAAGTAAAAGCAGAACTGTCAGAATGGGAGAATCAGAAGGAACCACAGCCGGAGCGCTCGGAAGCGGTCATCCGCAACCGTCAGAGATTGGATGCACTTGGAATTCCGTACCAGGAGTTTTATAAGGTTATAGAGTTTGGAAACAATCTGGATGAAGAAGATTGCAACCGGCTGGAAGAAGCATTATTGAAAATGGGAATTCTGGATGCCCTGGTGATTGATGAACAATACAAAGAGCAGGTTCTGCATTTGGAACAGGGATGTGAAGATCATTATCTGTTTAGCTGCAAAAATGTTCAGAAAGAGCTGCAACCAGGAAAGAGTCTGTTAGACGTACTGGAACTGAACGAAGAAGTCAATGACATTTTCTCCAATCAGCGGCTGACGGGAATTCTTGGAAGTATTGCATATGATAACGAAAGTATGATTACGGTTGCAGAAGACGGTACCTACCGGATAGGAGTACTTGCAGGAACGGTAACCGGAGAATATGAGGCCGGATTCCTTGGGACAAAGGCCCGTGAAAGACACAGACAGGCAAAGATGGAAGCCTGCAGACAGAGAATCGCAGAGCTGGAAGAAGTATTGCAGCAACTGGAAGAAATGTATCGGAAGTTATTCGAAAGGAAAGTCACTCTCAGACGGGAGTATGAGAATCTTCCAAAAGATACAGATATGCGGGAAGCCCTTCAGATGATGCGTGCGGAGGAACGGGCATGTGAACAGATCAGAAGTGAAAGTGATAAATTAGAAGAGAGGATCCGTGAACTGATTGAAATATTAAAAGAGAAGAAAAAGAAAGCACTGGAAATTGCGGATTCTCTGTATCTGACCTGTTCTTATGAAATATTCAAAAAAGCAAAAAGTGCAGCGGAAGAATATGGAAAGCATCTAATCAGTCTGATTGCAGCGCATGAAATGTTCCTCAGAAGCCTGGAATATCTGAAAGAGCGGAGAGAACATCTGGGAGATCTGGATGCAGATATGGAACAGATCCGGTATGATCTGTTCGAGATTCAGAAAGAACTCCGGAGAAAGATGGAAGAACAGACATCTATACAGGAACAATTACGTCTGACAGATTATGAAGAAATCAAAGACCGTCTGGATGCATGCATCAAGTGGCTTCAGGAATATCCGGAAAGACTGCGCATATGTGTAAGCAGACAGACGCATGAAGAAGACGAAGTCGGACAGCTGATTCTGCGTCTGGAAGAGGGACGGAAGAGAATTGAAGAATACGAAAAGAAGACGGCATATTTTTCAGAATGTTATGAGCAGGAGAAGAGTCTGCATTATGTGGAAATACCGGAAGAGATACCAGATGATGCCGGACATGTACGGAGCTATCTGGAGTCTGATGTAAAGGCAATGGATAAAGACAGTGTGATCCGTGATCTGAATAAAGTATATTTTGAAAACAGAGGATTTCTGACCGATTATCATCTGATGCAGAATGAATTATTTGCAGAAGCAGAGCAGACAGAATTCCCGGCAAAACGACTGGATATTTCAGCCAGATACCAAGGGGTAAAGATAACATTTTCAAGTCTCCTTACACATCTGGAAGAAGACATTGAAGAACTGGAGAATCTGATCAAAGACGGTGACAGGGAATTGTTCGAAGACATTCTTGCCAATACGGTAAGCCGGAAGATCCGTGGAAAGATCAATGCATCCAACACATGGGTACAGAAGATGAATTCTCTGATGAATGGCATGAATACATCCAGTGGTCTGAAGCTCAGCCTCAGATGGAGAAGTAAGACGGCAGAACAGGAAGATCAACTGGATACAAAAGAACTGGTGGATCTGTTAAAGAAAGATTACCGTCTGATGAGTGAGGAAGAAGCATCCCGGCTGTCGGCACATTTTCGATCAAAAGTAGCAGAAGCGAGAAGGAATGCAAGAGACAGTGCCGGAATGATATCCTTCTATCAGATTATGAAAGATACACTGGATTACCGTAAATGGTTTGAATTCCAGTTGTTCTCACAGAAGAACGGAGAACGCCAGAAAGAACTGACGAACAGTGTATTCGGAACCTTCAGTGGCGGAGAAAAAGCGATGTCCATGTATGTACCGTTATTCTCTGCGGTTGTAGCGAAATATCAGGGCGGCAGAGAAGATGCGCCGAGACTGATCTCGCTGGATGAAGCATTTGCCGGAGTGGACAATAAGAATATCCGCGATATGTTCCGCCTGATGACGGAGTTTGGATTTGACTTTATCATTAACTCGCAGGTTCTGTGGGGCGACTGTGATACACTAGATGCACTGGCAATCTATCAGCTGATCCGCCCGGGCAATGCAAAATTCGTGACGGTTATGCCGTATCTGTGGAATGGGAAGAAGAAAGAATTGTTGGAACGTGAAGAGGAAGTAGAGCAGAGAGGGGCCGAGATTGGACAGCAATGAATGAGAGTGAGCAGCAAGAAATTGAGAAGATAAAAAAAGAATGCCTGACATATTTCCACCAAAGTCCAGTTTGGAAAAAAGTTCTGAAAGGGTTCCGTGATAAATATAGTTCTTATGGAAGATTTGGTGGGAAAGTAGTTCTGAAGAATCTAAAAGTACAGGACATCGAAGAACTGGAGGGGTTCTTTGGCAAGTCTTTTCATGGACAGAAAAGTGTGACAGTGTCTGCAGAAAAATTCCGGCAGGCACTGAAAGCAAGCTGCTATAAAGATATCCCACCGGAATGTCTGTTGGAGAATTTTTTCGGAGGACCCTTGCTTGGAAAACAAGAACAGAAACTTTTGAGAGAACAGGAAAAAGAGAAAATCTGGCAGAAGTTTTTGAAAGACTATAAAGGAACTGAGATAGAGAAGGCGGCAGAATTACTGAGGAATATTGTCAAAGACAGTGACAGTCAGGAACTTGCAGAATGGGATCGTGCGCTGCGGCTTGGAGCAGAGATGTATAATCATTTGCCATATCGCCAAAGTGATAAGTTGTATCTGGCTGTATTTGCAGCCATGCTGACGGGAAATCCGCATGCATTTGACAATGGAACTGCAGCAGGAAATTTCCTGTATCAGATTATACAGATGGATCTGGAAATCAGAGAAATTAAGATAGAGTCATCGGAGATATTTCTGGCTTATAAGCGTCAGAAAAGTTACCTGATGGCAGGAATTATGCTGGATGATATATCAAATTATGCAATGTTATATCAGGTACAGGCAGTTAAAAAAGACGGAAATCTTCATAAAGGCATGGAAGGATTTGCGAGTGAACAGCATATCGTACAGGTTCCACTTGCGGTGATCGCGGAGTGGGAGTCGCTTCATTGTCCACAAGATGAGATCTACATTGTGGAAAATCCGTCTGTTTTCGCGGTATTGTGTGGAAAAGAAAAAACGAGAAACGCTAGAAGAGCATATATGTGCATGAATGGACAGCCAAGACTGGCAGGGCTGATGGTGTTGGATCTATTTGAAAAGTCGGGAATCCGGGTATATTATGCGGGCGACCTTGACCCGGAAGGAATACTGATTGCACAGAAATTATCACAGTATTATAAGGGGGAATTTCATTATTGGCATATGGAAACGGTGGATTACGAGAAGTGCAGGTCAGCGGAAGTGATATCGCCGAAGCGTATGAAGATACTGGAGCGGATTACGGAGGAGAGACTGAAGCCGGTGGTGGAAAAGATTGAAGAATATGGGATTGCCGGGTATCAGGAGATGTTGGTGGAGGAGATGTGATTACTTTGAACAGAAAGTGAACTGAGATAGAAACTAAGATTGCAATAGAACGCGGATTAGACTTTAAGGGAAGGATGGGAAAAGCATGAAAACATTGCAGGAGTTAAAAGAAGAACAAATGCGTAATTCAGAGTTTATAAAAGAATATGAAGCGATTCAGCCAGAAATAGATGTTGTCAGAGCTGTTATAGATACAAAAACGTCACAAAAAGGAGAAGAATCGCAATGCCAAAAGGAACAAATCAAAAGCTAAAATTATACCGTCTTGCACAGATCATGTTAGAAAATACAGACGACGAACACTACATTACCATGCCGGAAATCATGGAAGAACTGGGAAAATACGAAGTGACCGCAGATCGCAAAACAATTTACGCAGATCTGCGAGATCTGTCTGTACTTGGAATTGAAGTAGAGGGTGAACCAATCGGCAATCGCTATCATTACCGCGTAGTCAACCGGCCATTCGAGTTGCCGGAATTAAAGCTTCTGGTAGATTCCATCCAGTCTTCCAAATTCATCACAGAGAAGAAGACCAACACGCTGATAAAGAAGTTGGAAAAGCTGGTCAGCAAATATGATGCACAGAGGTTGCAGCGACAGGTGTATGTATCGGGAAGAATTAAGACGATGAACGAAAGTATCTATTATACTGTCGATGCAATCCACAATGCGATTTCTGAAAATAAGAAGATTAAATTTCAGTATTTCCAGTGGAATGTGAAGAAAGAGATGGAATTACGTCATGGAGGAGCGTGGTATCATATTAGCCCGTGGGGATTGTCCTGGGATGATGAGAATTATTATATGATCGGATATGATGCAGAGGCACAGATGATCAAGCATTACCGGGTGGACAAGATGCTGCATATCCGGATGTCGGGCGAATCCCGCGATGGAAAAGAACACTTCAAGAAGCTGGATATGGCAGATTATGCCAAGAAGAGTTTTGGAATGTTCAGGGGAAAGGAAACGTCTGTAAAGATGCTGGTAAATAACAGCCTTGCGGGCGTGATCATTGACCGGTTCGGGAAAGATGTGATGATGATTCCGGAAGATGAAGAACATTTCCGGGTGAATGTGGACGTGCATGTGAGCAAACAGTTCCTGGGATGGGTATTCTCGCTGGGAGAAGCAGTTAAGATCATAGGACCGGATGAGGTTGTGGAGCAGATGCGGGGAGAGGCCCGGAGGCTTATGGAGCAGTATGGGGAATAGGAAATGGATTCTGAATTAGCAAAACAAGAACATGATTGTAAACTTATACAAAAAATAAGTTGACAATCAAAGTGAAATACGATAAATTGTTAACCATAAACTGAAAGGAAGGTTAACAATTTGATGAACACAAAAACAAAAAAATTATCCACCGTAAGTATGGTATTATGCGGAATGTTCGCGGCGCTGGTTGCCATAGGAGCATTTATCCAGATCCCGGTTCCATATATGGATTATTTCACGCTTCAGTTCTTTTTCGTACTGCTTGCAGGATTGATTCTGGGGGCTGATAAGGGAGCAATATCTGTAGGATGTTATGTATTACTGGGACTTGTCGGAGTACCGATCTTTGCAGCAGGCGGAGGAATCGGATACATATTCCGTCCAAGCTTTGGTTATCTGGTCGGATTCATTGTAAGCGCATATGTAACCGGAAAAGTATGTGAAAAGCTGAAAGCAAGTTACAAGAACTATCTGCTTGCCTGTCTTGCAGGATTTGTTGTGACGTATGCGATCGGAATCGTGTATAAATTCATAATCTTGAACTTTTATGCACATACACCGGCAACATTGGGTGTAATCTTTTTGTCCTGCTTCCCATTAGATATGCCTGGAGATTTTGTATTATGTCTGCTGGCAGCCGGTGTGGGACTTAGAATGCGAAAAAGCGGATTTTATCTGAGCGAATAAAAAAGGGGCATGAGATTATGGCAAAAGGAATATTTGTGACGGGCACCGGCACAGATGTAGGAAAGACATATGTCACAGCATTAATCGTGAAAAAGCTGGCGGATGCAGGAATCCATGCAGGCTATTATAAGGCTGCATTATCAGGTGCAGAGTCCATAGAAGAAAGTGACGCAGGCTATGTAAAGAAGATTGCCGGTATCACACAGGAAGACAGCAGCTTACTGTCATATCTGTATCAAAATGCGGTGTCTCCGCATCTGGCTGCCAGAATAGAAGGGAATCCGGTTGATCCGGAAACGGTAAAAGCAGATTTTGACAGGGTAAAGAAAGAGTTCGATTATGTCACGGTAGAAGGAAGCGGCGGCATTGTATGTCCGATCCGCTGGGATGAAGAGCAGGAGATCCTGCTGGAAGACATTGTGAAAATGCTGCATCTGAACACTCTGGTGATCGCAGATGCCGGACTGGGCACGATCAATGCAGTTGTCCTGACGGTAGAATACATCCGGAATCACGGAATGGATGTAAAAGGAATCATTCTGAATCATTACTCGGGTGGAGCGATGCAGGAAGATAATGAGAAAATGATTGAGAGATTAACGGGAGTCCCGGTGATTGCCAGGGTAAGAGATGGTGACAGGGAGCTTGAGGTTGATCTGGAAGTGTTGAAAAGGGTGTATGATTAATTTGTTGTACGGAAATAAAAAAGAAATGAGCAACCCGTTTGAATCCAAAGATTGTACGCGGCACAAAACCCATTTCTTAATTTATATAATATACTAAGAAATGTAAAAATACAATACAAAGTATAGATAGAAATAGAAAATTATATAAGAAAATATATTGAAAACAATGCAGACCAGGATGACAATCGTCATTTCCTGGTCTTATTTTATACCTTTCGAAGGAAAAATAAGGTGAGAATATTATACCCCATCAACTGAATTATACTATACACATCAAAGGAAATAAAACAGAATTCCGGGAGATAAAAGTAATTATAAGACAACAAATCAAATTCAGATGAACATGTTTTTTAAGCGAAAGGAGCACACACAATGGCAAAAATATTTATCACCCTGACAGGAACAAAACACTACTTCGGAAATGATTTTCTGAAGAAAGGTATGAAGGTCAGATTAGAAAAGGATCCGGATAATGAATATGACAAGGAAGCAATCAAAGTAACGTATGAAGGACTTGGGAAGATCGGTTATGTAGCAAATAGTTCGTATACAGTCATCGGCGAATCTATGAGCGCAGGCCGTCTGTATGACAAGATCGGTGACACGGCATATGCGAAGGTTGTATTAGTTACACCGGCAGGAACAATCTGCAAGATTTGTAAAAAGAGTCTGAAAAGTGAACAGGAGGAAACAGCATGAATTACCTTGTGATAGATTTGGAAGAAGTCGTAGAAATATGACTTCTTCTTGTACGTCAATGGCTAGCGAAGTATTCCAGTGGAACGGTGCGGATGTCTCAAATGAAGGAAAACAGGAGAAGATAAAAGAAGAACTGGCGGATGTTGTGAATTATTGTGTCCTGATGGCAGATGCCTGCGGACTGGATCTGGATGAGATCGTGTGGGAGAAGATCAAGGTAAATGCAAAGAAGTATCCGGTGGAGAAGGCTAAGGGGAAGAGTGCGAAGTATGATAAGCTGTGATGGAACAGGAGGAATAGAAAATAATCATTGACAGACATTTATACATGAATTATTATCTTAATAACGCAATGCGTCTGAAAGGTGATCTGATGAGTCGAGGAAAAGAAGTAAAAGAATTACGGGAAAAAATGGGAATGAACAGGAGAGAGTTTAGTGATTATTATGGTATACCATATCGCACTGTTCAAGATTGGGAAGCTGAGAAGAGAGAACTTCCGGAGTATCTTTTGCGTTTGATGAAATACCGGGCGGAAGTGGAATATATGGTAAAAAATAAGTCGTAAGACTTATTTTTTTGGACAAAATATAACGCAATGCGTGCAATATGATGAAAGTTGGGGAAGTTAAAATGAAAAGAAAAGTAAATGTAATAGAAGATTTAGATGGAAAGAAAACGGTTTTTATTCATGATATTCTTTTCAAAGGGAAGCGGGCAATGAAATGGGATGAGGTTGAAAAGTATTTAAGGCAGTATGTTGGTGACATTTGTACTATTGATGATAGTAATGAAGTTATTTACATAGGTGCAGATTTGCCGGATGAATATGCACATTCCAACTATACACATATTTTAAAAGGGGCAAATGCTAAAGCAAAGGCCAATGCTGCGCAGGGATTGCCAGAGCTTATTAAAATAGCTGATGGAAAGAAATTTACTGAGAATTATAAAGTAAAACATAATGTAGATGCCATGTATGGCTGGTATCGTTATTCATCGAGATTTGCTTTGCCTGTGTTTGGTGAAGATGGAGAAATTATAAGATATAATGTGTTTAATGTAGTTATGGTCATTAGACATGCCAGAGATGGAAAAAAGTATCTTTATGATATAATAAATATAAAAAAAGAAACGAGCACCCTTTTCCAGTCCGAAGACATTACTCAGTAAAAAACCCATTTCTTATATATAATATTAACCTGTTTGTTAATGAAAGTCAACTACAAAAAATGGAAAGATGAAAGTTGTATAGGCGGGCATAGTACAGTATAATTAATATATCGCTTTAACTCAAAACCATAATGTAAGGAGCACCGCTATGTCCACACCCCATAAAGAAAAATTAATCCGAGTCCTTCAACTTTTTCAGACTACTGATGAAAAAACACCGATGAATGCTGTGCAAGTAAGTCAGAAACTGGAAGAAGAATATGGAATGGAAAATGTACACCGTACATCCATTTATGACGATGTGCGTTTGTTGCAAAGCTGCGGTTATCCGATTAAGCAGGCAGAAAATTCACATAAAGGATGGTATATGGAGAAATATTTGCTGGAAGACTGGGAAATTAAGGCTGATGTTAGATTCGGTGCAACAGGCAAGGTGTGTGTCCGTTCATGAAGCAAATGAGATTCGAAATAAGCTGTTAAATCTGACGAGTCAGAGAGGACGAAGTAGATTTTCGCATATGATTATGCCGCTGCCCGGAAATGTCAGGGGTGTCGGTCAGATCGGTGAATATATAGAGATTATGCTGGAAGCAATGTATCTGCATAAGAAGATTCAGTTTCAGTATACAGAGATCAATAATGCAATGGAGAAAGTTTTGCGAAAAGAAGGTAAGATGTATCAGTTGAATCTGTATACGATATATTGGTCGGATAATAATTATTATCTGATAGGCTCTCATGATAATCATGACGGGTTGACGAATTACCGGTTGGATCGGATTGAAAATATGAGTATGTCCAGTGAAGAAACCATTCCGGCGGAAGAAAAGATTGGTGTGAATCCAGAGCTTGTGATTCAGGACTATATTAAGAAGAGTGTGAATCATTTTAGCGGAAATACGATTAGAATCGAAGTGGAATATAAGCCGGCGCCGATTACCATGCTATATTATATGATTTTGCAGGGGAGGGAATAAGGGTCAGACCGTTAGATAATGGAAAGTATAAAGCGGTATTTAAAAAGATGGACAGCGTGACATTGGTTGGCTGGTTTGTACAATATGCGAATCGATTTAAAGTAATCTCACCGAAGAGTTTGAAAGATAAAATTATAGAAAGTTTAGAACATGCAAAAAGCATATATAGTGAATAAGAAAAGTCCTACATGTAATATGTGGGATTTTTTTGAAGCAAGATACATAAGTATTGCGATATCACGACAGTAGATTTGCTAAAATGATAATAACTATGAATGATACGACGAGAAATAGATTTTACAAATGTAAATGCATGTGGAGTTTTTGAAGATGGGAGTAGATGAATGGAAGAAGATTCAAAGGAAACATCGGTGGAGAGTGATAAGTAATAAAAGGTGAAAAAAGATAATGGTTATTAAGTTGCTGAATGCTTTGTGAAGGAGAGTATACTCTTTCTTGTATCCATCCACTCCCATGCAGTATAATAAATACAAGACAATATTGGAACAAGTATCATACCCTCAGGAGGCAATCGTGAACGCAATAAACGAACCCACAAAATCAACCACAACACTAGACTACTACAACAAAAACGCAAAAAAATTCATCTCCGGCACCATATCCGTAGACTTCGGAATCGTGCAGAATCGCTTCCTGGATAAATTACATCCGGGAGCGGAAATCCTGGACTACGGCTGCGGTTCCGGCCGCGACACAAAATATTTCCTGGAGCAAGGCTGCAAAGTCACTGCCATAGACGGTTCACAGAAACTATGCAAACTTGCAAGCGAATATACAGGCATCCAGGTAAAGCACATGCTGTTCCGGGATTTGGATGAAAAAGAAGCCTACGACGGAATCTGGGCATGCTCGTCAATCCTTCATGTTCCGGCAAATGAACTGCGAGACATTATAAAGAAGATGGCAAACGCTCTTCGAGCCCACGGAATCATTTACACATCCTTCAAGTACGGGACATTCGAAGGGGAACGAAACGGCAGATATTTTACGGATATGACAGAAGAGACATTTGCAAAATTGATTCAGGATATGGATGAATTAGAGATAGAAGAGCAATGGATTACATCAGATGTACGTCCGGGGCGGGGAGAAGAAAAATGGCTCAATCTAATTTTGAGGAAAGAATAGATACATATGAGATCGAATCTACGAATGTAATGACCGGGGACAGAGACCAGAGCCGGTATCTATATTATCAACTGAAAATGAGTATGGCAAAGGCGAAGCAGATTGATATCATCGTCTCATTTCTGATGGAATCAGGTGTGCGGATGCTCTTAAATGATATGAAGCGGGCGTTGGACCGGGGCGTGAAGATCCGTATCCTGACGGGAAATTATCTGGGGATTACACAGCCATCGGCTTTATATCTGATCAAGAGCGAGCTCGGCGACCGTGTGGATCTGCGCCTGTATAATGAAACATCACGCTCATTTCATCCAAAATCTTATATCTTTCATTATGAATCTTCGAATGAAATATACATCGGATCATCGAACATTTCCAAAAGTGCGTTAACTTCAGGAATCGAATGGAATTACAGATTCAGTGATACACTGGACAAAAAGAATTATGAGTTGTTCTATGCTACATTTGAAGATCTGTTTCTGAACCATTCGATCATTATAGATGATGAAGAATTAAAACGATATTCCAAGGCATGGAAGAAGCCGTCGGTGTCGAGGGATCTGGCGAAATATGACACAGCAGAAGATAATGAGGACAGGAATGCTGAAAATGTCCGAATGTTGTACCGCCCGCGGGGAGCGCAGATAGAGGCACTGTATGCGTTACAGGAAAGCCGTATGGAAGGGGCGGCGAAAGGACTTGTATATGCGGCCACCGGAATCGGAAAGACATACCTTGCTGCATTTGATTCGGCAAAATATGAACGGGTGTTATTCGTTGCACACAGGGAAGAAATCCTGAAGCAGGCGGCGGTTTCTTTCAAAAATGTGCGGAACTCGGAGGATTATGGATTCTTTGACGGAAAAGAAAAGGATACGGATAAATCCGTCATTTTCGCATCGATAGCGACACTCGGAAGACCAGAATATTTGAATGAGGCATATTTTCCGGCGGATTATTTTGACTATGTGATCATTGATGAATTCCATCATGCGGTTACAGATCAATACCGGAGAATCGTAGAGTATTTTCAGCCGCAATTTTTACTGGGATTAACAGCAACACCGGAAAGAATGGACGGGAAAAATATCTACGAAATCTGTGATTATAACGTGCCATATCAGATTTCATTAAAAGAAGCGATCAACAAAGGAATGCTCGTACCATTTCACTATTACGGCGTGTATGATGAGACGGATTATTCCGGACTGCGGATCGTGAAGGGGCGCTATGATGAGCAGGAGCTGAATCAGGCTTATATCGGAAATGAAAGAAGATATGATCTGATTTACAAATATTATCGAAAATATCGTTCTTCGCGTGCAATCGGATTCTGCTGTTCCAGACAGCATGCAGAAGACATGGCAAAAGAATTCTGCCAGAGAGGAATCGCATCCGCAGCAGTATACAGCGGTGAAAATGGAGCATATGCCGAGGAGCGTAACGAAGCTATCCGCAAAATGAAGAACGGAGAGATACGGGTGATCTTCTCTGTGGATATGTTCAATGAAGGTGTGGATATCGCTTCCCTGGATATGGTAATGTTCCTGCGCCCGACGGAATCTCCGGTCGTATTCCTGCAGCAGTTGGGACGAGGACTTCGTCTATATAAAGGAAAAGAATATCTGAATGTATTGGATTTCATCGGGAATTATGAGAAAGCGGGGAAAGCACCACTATTATTAAGCGGAGAGCAGACATTTAACAAGAATGAATCTTGCGAGTACCAGGATCTGGAATATCCGGATGACTGTATCGTTGATTTTGACATGCGTCTGATTGATCTGTTCAAGGAAATAGATAAGAAGAAATTAACACTGAAAATGCAGATCCGGCAGGAATATTATCGTGTGAAAGAATTACTGGACGGAAAGCGGCCGAGCAGAATGGATTTATTCACTTATATGGATGATGAGATTTACCGGATTTGTGTCAGCGGCAGTCATGCGAAAGAAAATCCATTCCAGCAGTATCTTGATTTCCTGTATGAACTTGGTGAATTGTCAGAGGATGAGCAGAAGTTATATGCGGGAATCGGGCGAGAATTCATTCAGACCATCGAAACTACGGAGATGCAGAAAGTGTATAAGATGCCGATACTTTACAGCTTTTATAATCATGGAAATATCCGGCTTGCGGTTACGGATGAAGAGGTATTGGAGAGTTGGAAGGAATTCTTTGATACAGGGACGAACTGGAAGGATTTCCCGAATGTGAATACTTATGAGGATTATAAGAAAGTGACGGATAAACAGCATCTGAGTAAGGCGAAGCGGATGCCAATCCGGTTCTTGAAGGCGTCAGGGAAGGGATTCTTTGTGGAGAAGGATGGATATGCGTTGGCGTTGAGGGATGAGATTGGAGATGTTGTTGGAAATATGGCGTTTGGCGAGCAGATGGGAGATGTGCTTGGGTATAGGAGTTTGGAGTATTATCGGCGGAGGTACAAAAAAAATAGAAGTGAAGGGGATTAAAGCTGACGGGAAAGGTCGGCTTTTGATATAGGGAAATTTTAGAAAATAGTAGAAAAAGTGACAAAAAGTGACAGATTTTTGAGTGTTATGTGTATTTATATGTGTAAGGTATATTTATATGGTTAGATATAAAGTATATCAAAGCAGTATAGAAAAAGATTAATTAATTTGCGGGTATAAAAAGGAGACCTAAATAATATGGAAAAAAGAAAAGATATTGATATGCTTAGATTTTATGGCGGGGATATTCACCAAAAAAATAAAGAAGGGGAATATGTAATTACGAATAATCTGGTAAATCCTAAAAATAAAGAAGATATGTTATGGGGAGATAAAGATGCATATCGTACATTAAATGCTTTGCTGTTTGAGGGAATTGAAAATGAAAAAGAGAGGATATATAAAGAAAAGCGTAAGTTAAATCCAGTCTTTATAGAATTAATTGAAAATACTCTTGATATATACAGGGGAATCTTCGCAGTAATGTGTCGAAAAAAGGAAAACCAATTGTCGGTTTCGAAAGTCAAAAGAGTAGATCGAAAAGCATCATTAATGGCGTACCTTAAGGGTCATACAGAATCGTTTGTGTCTTGTACTAAGGGGGAATATGATGATGAGTTTGCTAGTAAAAACAATATAATACTTTTGGAGATAGAAAGTTTAGAAAATACCCCATATGTGGATTACCAACAGGTTATAACAATGCAAGAGTATTGCAACTATGATGAAAAAGAAGTTTTATTTCCACCATTCCTTTCTTTAAATGTAAGCGAAATAGAGTTAACAACAAAGGATAACCATATCAAGGATATGTACGGAAAACCACCTGTGGGTAAGTATCAGTTGAAGATGGAGGAGTTTCCAGATTATCGAAATGTCATAACGTCTTCCAGAGAAGAATTATTAAATAAGATACTGGATGAAAAAGATAAGGCGGTTTTATGTTTAGAACATATGAATAATAATATGTGGAAAGAAGATTATCAGGAATATGTGGAGTGGAAAAATAATTTACACAGTTATTTAAAACTTATATATTCTGATATGTGGTATGGAGAACGGGAAAAATAAAATATTTTAATTCGGAGACTAGCTATGAGTAATAATGATGATAAAGACAGATGGGAAACGTTTTGCAAATTATATGATAAATTGTCTTCTAAAGAGGAAATGCGGGAGTTGTTTGAAGAGGAAATTAAATGTTTTTCGTTATATTTGAGCCATGTGAATCAAGATTATGTTTATAATGCAACATTCTTACCACAATTCAATGATGATTTCTGGAATTTTTTATGTGCGTTTAATAAGAAATATAAAATTGTAGAAGAATTATTTGATGCAGCAAAAAAATATTATAATGTCACTTTGAAAATTGACAGATATTGGATGATGACAGTAGATGAAAAGGGAAATATTAAGAAATCCACTTTAAGTGGTGTGGATTATATCTGTGAAAAAGAAATGATGATAGAATGTAGCATTTTATATAATTTAAAACGTTATACTTTTCGAAGAAATGAGATGATTATTTTTGGAGATGAAAGCTTAAAAAAAGTGCATGAGGATTTAAAAGCGTTTTTAGAAAAGCATTCATCAAAAGACAAAGAGGAGTCTAAAAAATGAGCAGGATAACAAAAGAAGAAATTGAAAAAACTAAATGTGGCAGATTTTTATTGTCTGATGAAAATATATATCTTTCTATATATTCTTTGAATTCGTATGTATTTGAATATAATCTCTTAAATACAGAAGATCGTATCTTATATCACCGGTTACAGGACAAATTTGATGCAAGACTTATTAATGGAGTGATTACACGAGTAAGAGAACAAATTATAGAGTTATTTGATAAGGATAAATATATTGAAGCAAAAGTTTATTTTAAACCCAAGAAATTATCTGAAAATGGAGAATTGGAATTTAGACCACTTCATAGTACCGGTTTAATTACTCAGATAGCAATCGTATCGATGCTTCATTTATTTGTTTATGAAATACCTGAAGAAGAGGAAGGAGATCCCAAATTGCGGCTTTCAAATTTAAGCCGGTTAATACCATCTGACTTTTATGGAAACAGAGTTTCTGTGAAGCCAGAATATTTATTTAAACCATGGAAGCAGCAGTATCAAAAATATAATCAGAACAGTAATGATGCATTAATGAAATATCATACTTCGTTAGAATATAAATATGAAGTGACATTGGATTTGGAGAATTTTTTTCCAACAATTAACCCGATAATTATTTACCGTTATATTATCAATCATCTTCCTGCATATTTGAATGATGAAGAAAGAAAGATGATGAAAAGAGTATTGCAAAAGCTTTTATTTTGTAAGCTTACTACAACATTTGATGAAAAAACAGCAGGACAATACTATAAAGTAACAAAGGGGGCTGGCAATTATGACAATGTGGATAAAATAGAACAAAATGAAAAGGAATGTTGGGCTTTTAAGGAAAAATCAGATAAATTTGTAAGGGGGATTCCGCAAGGACTGCCACAATCATATTTCCTTGGAAATATATATATGATATCTATTGCTGAGATTTTCAGAAAAAAATTTACTGGAGTAAGTTATTTTTACGTAGATGATTCTGTTATTTTTACAAATGATGTGAGGGAAGATAATTTTAAGGAGCAATTAAAAGAACTTAATAAACAAATTGCAGATGAAGCTAACAATTTTGAAGACGATAGTGCAATTTATCCCGAGGGAACAGAAAAATTTTATAAGAGTGATCTTTATGGAGTTAATGTACATTTAGACGGAAAAAGTAATTACACACGTTTAGATAATCTGGATGACAGTGAAGTGTATTTGAAGTGTATAAGTCGTGAAATGTCTCAGGCCGGAAGTGATTTTTTCAGAATGTACTCAGATGAAGAGAATAGGAACTTAGAGGAAAAATTAGATGTTTTATCTAAACAAGTAAAAGCAAAACGGGATCAGTTAGTAGAGGAGAAAAGTCAGAAAAGAGACAGTGGGAATGAAGATGCGATAGAAAAAGATGAGGATGATACGCAAAAATTTGAAAAAAGACTTACAAGATATTATAGATTTTTTGAATACAGAAAACAAAGACTTGTTGCTATGCATCAACCGGAGAATGGATCAGATGAAGATTACAAGAAAGAATTGGAAAAGATTATTTATTCAGAACTTTCGGAAGAAGATATGGAGGATGATGAGAAAATATTGCAGGCGTTTATGAATTCTTACGGAGCGGATATATGGGATGCTGCAATTGGAATGTATCAGACATTTGCAGATGATAAAGAGCAGAATGTGTTAAAGAATTACATATTAAAAATAAATGAGCTTTGTTATGGGAAAGCATCAGTAGAATTTTCTTATTTAGAATGTACATATAGAGATTTGTTGAGAAATGAAGAAGAGAATGATTATTCGGTTGAAGAAGATATATTTGAAGAGACATTAAAAAGATATATGACAGAAGAAGATTTAAGGGATATATACAATGATCCATATAAAACTTTAAAATATTTAGCAAGGGTGAAATTAAAAAGGTATGCAAATAAGCATTACGAAGTGGCAGAAGATTATAGTTCTAAATTATTGAAAAAAACAGATGAAGAGATTCTTAAAATACTTTTGTCAGAAAACGAGAAACTTCCATCAAGATTGAGAATTGTATGTGCAAGTACACAAAAAATTATTAGAATGGTATTGAATACTGTTTGTTCGTATTTGTTTAATGTCGAGGTATCTAATCATCCGGTTTTAGCCCAAAATAGTAAAAAGGCATTAACATATGGAGAACTTAGAATTTTATCGTTTGTTCGTAATTCTTTATTTACTATAGAAGAGTTCAGAAAAAGGGAAATATTACTTGATGATAAGCAAAACAAAGATACCGCAGATTACTCTATTATGAAGGTATTAGAAATTTATCATTCTTTTGTAAAAGATCCGGTTTCAATCGATAAGTTGATAATTACACATAAATATACTTGTGATGTCTGGAAGAATGGATCAAAGCATTTGTATTTTTATACATTGCATAATCAGGAACATGCAATTGTATTAATTCAAAATATTGTAAAATTAATTCATGCAATCGATTTTTTGAAAATTTCTGCAATTGATTATTATATTTTGTTTCTGGCTTGCTATCTGCATGATATTTCCATGGTAAAGATTCCGGCTTTGGATAGTTTTTTGACTGATACGAATGAAGCAGATGAATTAGCACAAGAATTGTTAGACGAGTTTAATAAAGAACTTCAAAAGGATAATTTGGAAGAAAAGGTAACAGAAAATGCAATAAAAGAGAATCAAAATCTTTATGAAGATGAACTGGATATTTTAAGCGTAAAAAAATATATGCTTGAGAGTTATAAAAAATTGGATGAGTATTTTGAAAAGAAGATTCGTGGAAGACATGCAATTGACAGTTCATCTGAAATAAGACAGAGGGCTGAAATAAAATATTTGGATATGCCGATGCGTGAATTGGTAGCAGAAGTTTCAGAAGCACATGGTGCTGATGAAAGAAATATTTATAGTATAAAATCGAATGCTTCAAGTCGGCTTATGAGTATAAAATTTGATAAAATACTTCTTCGACTTGCAGATTTGTTGGATATGAGCAGCTACAGGGTGTCGAAACCAATTCTCTATCATAATATGGAACAAATGTCGGAGGAATCAGCATTTCATTGGATTTCGCATTTGTTAACACAGGGGTATAAATTGCGAACAAAATATGAAATTGGTTCGTCAAAATCTTCAGGGACAGATAATTTAAAAGAAACCGAAGAAAGATTAGAAAATATTGAGGGAGTATTGACTCCTCAAACGATAACAGAAAAATTGATTTTAGAAATACCGGTAGATATTTCCCAAATGTCCACGATTGAATGCGAAAATCCGTGTCGAAAAGTACAAATCGGCAATATATCACGCCAGGAAATTACATTGATTTGTGGAGAAGGATGCCAAAATAAAAGTAACGATGGTTTGGAAAATAGATGTAATTTTTTATGTCGGTGGTTTTGCGTGAAGAATGATTATCTTATTAAAGAACTTGTTGCATTAAAGGAATATCTAAATCGAAATAAGAATAATTACTTTAAGTGTGAAATAGAAATCAAAATTAAATGTAATAATAAAACGAGTATAGAGGCTAGACAGTTCGAAATATTAAATCATTATATTCAAGATAGAAAATGAGGGGAGTTATTATTATAGAAGCGGCATACTTAATTACCAGGGAAGAATAAGCAAAATTGGAAAATACGGAGAATGTAATTAGAAGAATAAAGGTGAGTTGAATATTGAAGATTAAACCAGATTATAACAAAGATATTAGGAAGTTTTTGTACAAGGTAATTTTTATTAAAATTTGATGATTTACCGGAGGATTAATTATATGATTTTAAAAAAAATTAAAATAATGAATTATAGACAATTGCAGAGTGTTGAATTGGATATGCAAGAGTCGTTGACTGTGTTGGCTGGACCGAATAACAGTGGAAAAACAACATTGATTTCTGTATTAAAAGGAATGTTTTGCGACAAGAAACTAGGGTTTAGCTATAGTGATATCCCGATTAGTTTATCATCAATGTGGTTGGAAAAAACTGTACCTGTTTTTCAAGAAATCATGCATGAGTATGATAAAGAAAAAGGTGTTCAAAAGATTATCGATGAGATGACGGATAATGATAAATTAAGTAAAGATTATACTATAGATAACTTTCGAGCGCAGATTCAAGTAGATTATGATCCGGATAGTGATAATATTCAATATTTTGCAGATTATCTTATGGACTTAGATGATACTAAGCATTCGTTCTACTTTATTTATACATATGAGCCAAGTATAACAGCTTTTGAAAAAGGATTAAATGAGCGTTATAACAGGATGGCGGCACGGGTTAGAGATATTAAAAATCCAGGTTGTATTGAGAAAGAAACTAAGTTTTATTTTTTAAAAGAGGAATTACTTAGAATATACTGCAATGCAGTTATTGAAAAATGTTATTTTTGCAATTCAAATTATAAAAATGAAAACTCGATGGAAGTAGCTGCGTTTAAAAGTTTATTCAATTTTCAAAATATACCTGCAATGCGCGAATTGGATGATAATGAATCGGATTCTTCGAAAGGAATCAGTAAAAGGGTTATTGCTTTACTGAAAGATAATGATACATGGGTTGAAGCAACAAAAAAACTTCCGGATTTGTTAATGGCTGATATAGAAGACTCTGGTGCAAAAAAAGAAATTAAAAATTCATCTATTAAATCTCTGGATGATACAATACGGGACATTTCAAAAACTAGTGGGGGACATATTGGAAAGCTTCAATTGGAAATGGATGTTAAAGAACAAGATGTTGAGGAGTTTATTCGACGAATTACCAGAGCAAAATACGATGTTGATGGATTGTTATTAAATGAAGAGTCTCAAGGACTAGGATTTAGCAATTTGATTTATCTGCATATGAGGCTTGAGGAATTCTATAAGTCTATTGATAAGAATAAAGTAAATGTATTTTTTATAGAGGAACCTGAGTCCCATATGCATCCTCAAATGCAAAATGTATTTATTAGATTTCTCAAAAACTATTATATTGACAAAAAATTACAAGGGCTTATTACAACACATTCTAATGAAATTGCAAGGATGGTTGGTCTTGATAGTCTTAGAGTAATTAGGCAAACTGAGAAATCTAGAAGTGAGTTGTTTGATTTAAGTAAATTTAGAAATTCAATAAAAAAGGAAAAAATAGAGAATCTAGATGATGAATCAGAATTCCTTTTAGCAAATTTTTTTGACTGGTTTTTTGAAATAGGATATTCGGAATTGATTTTTGCAGATAAAGTTATTTTATATGAAGGGGATTCAGAACGTTTATATATCAGAAAACTAATTAAACTACCAGAATTTTTGCCTTTGAATGATAGCTATATAGCATTTATTCAAGTTGGAGGTGCATATGCTCACAATTATCTACCGATACTTATAATGCTTAAAATGAAAACTTTGATAATAACGGATTTGGATTATGATAAAAAAAATTTGAGTATGGAAGAAGTGAAAGCAAAAGATTCAAAAAGTACGAATGCAACAATAAATTATTGTTACAGGGTAGCTTATCCAGATAGAGGGGAAAAATATGTTCCTACTATTAAAGAATTATATGATTTTCAGGTTGAAGGGAAGAATATATTATACAATGGGCTGGTATATCTGGCTTTTCAAGATGAAAATAGTACTGCACGGACCTTAGAAGAAGCTATGCTGAAAAAAATATTAAAGGTTGATGTATTTCATATGATAAAAAGAAGCGAGTGGAAAAAAATAAGAAAGGATAAGAAACTTACATTTTCCATACCTGATAATAAAGAGGGAGAAAAGGACAGCAAATATTCTATTCGCAAAATTGTAGAAGCAACATCTAATAATAAAACAGATTTTATGTATTCTGTGATTTTAAGTGAGAATGAAGAGAAAATGCTTCCAGATTATATAAAGAAAGGATTATTATGGCTGATGAAATAAAGAAGAATAATAAACATTTAATAAATGCTCCAGCGGGGAGTGGAAAAACTACATATATACGTAATCAACTAAAAAGCATCTGTATTAACAAACCAGAAAGTAGAATTTTATGTATTACATATACTAATCGGGCGGCAGACGAGCTTAAGAAAGATTTGGAAAATGCCAATATTACAGTAAGTACGATTCATTCCTATATCAATGATTTGATAAGTCCGTTTTATTCTCATAAAGAAGTACTGGATTTATATTGTGAGATATATGCAGAAAAAATTAATGAGAGAATAGCAAACGTTACAAATGATGAGCATATCAAGCAAAGTAATCAGTATTATACTGAAAAATATGGGAAACTGGCTGAGAAAGCTGTTCGTGAGAATTTATTAGAAATATCGTATGGAGAAACACCATTTACATCTTTGTATACTGGTAAATTATCTCATGATGATCTGCTTATGTTTGCAAGTAAGTTAATAAAAAGATATCCTGTTTTATTGAAAAAGATTGGAGATAAATATAACTACATTTTTATTGATGAATACCAAGATACATCAAGTTATGTACTTGATATTTTTTATGATGCAGTAAAAAATAGAGAAAATGTACAAATATATTTATTTGGAGACAGAATGCAGCAAATATATAGAAATTATGATGGCTCATTTGAAGGAAAACTAAAAGAGTTTGATACTTCTGACCGACTTGAAGTTAATTTCCGTTCAATAGGTAAAATTGTATCAATTTTAAATAATATTTATAATGATTCCTCATTTGAACAACAACCAACAGAAAGTAATGCTAATGTAGTTCCGGATATAGAGCCGCACGTGATTATTTCTTCAAATGTACCAGAGAGTATATATAAATTACAAAATAAGTTCCCTAAAATATTAGTATTGTATTTGATGAACAAAGAAAAATATGAGGAAATTGGTGCAAAAAACTTATATGATGCATATCGAAGCATGGAGGAATATACATTTGGAAGAAAATATTCTTCAACGGATGTTTTGTCGGATATGTCAAATGATAATCCAGATATATTGATGAAATTTTTATTTTTATTAAATAATGTAATAGGTCTTTATATAGATAAAAATTATGGTATGGTTATTTCAATTTGCAAAAAGGAAAATAAATATTTTGATTCATCGCAATTTAAAATAAAAAAGCATGCGGATAAGAAAAGTATAAAGAATAAATTTGATAAAATTATAGAGATATACGAAAAAGATGGATGTCTGATTAAGGAGGTAATAGAAAGTCTGTTTGATAATGGATTTATACCAGAGAAAGTAAAAAATGATTTCGAAGAAAATATAGAATATCAGAAAGTATTAGATATAGAAATGAAAGAAGTTAGTAATTTGGCGAATTATCTGAGTATGCCTCATATATCTACACAGCATGGTGTAAAAGGAGAAAGTCATACTTCTGTAATTTTCGTAGCTTCTGATAATGTTAATACTCCGAATGTGAGAATGTATCCTTTTTTTGAGTTGTGGTCTAAGTTAGAATTTTCTCTTCCGCAATTTGAAGAACTATTTTATTCGTATAGCAAGATAATAGAAGAAGTAGAAAAAGAGCTTGGAATGAAAGTTAGTAAGCTCACAGCTGAAACACATAATAAAAATGAAAAGAATAAAACTATATTGAATAAATATAGCAAACAAGTTTTAGAAAAATATCAAGAAAATCTGTTATTTGAAGCTTTATGCAAAGAAGATTTTATTACGTATTTAAAGAAACCTAATGTCAAAAACGTAAAGAAAATTTTTAAAATTACAGAAATTGAGGGGATATTAACTGCGTATAAATTATTTTATGTAGGATGTTCGAGAGCAAGAAAAAATTTAATTATTATGGTTGAAAAAAATAAAATTATAAACTTTAAAGAGAAATTTGTGGACAAGATTAAAAAAATAGGATTTACGGTACTATCTTAATAGATAGTACTGTAAATTGAAAAATTTGGACTTGTCATAAAAGGTAATAGATCTATAATTGCTATAAAAATTACAAAATGTTAAATTTACATATTATATGTGATGAAAAATAAGAGGTGATAATAATCGAGGTAGATATTTATACAGGCGTTTTGGAATATAAAGGAATTAACTTTTCATTTGTCTTTGACAAACAAGAATTACGGTTGATTCCGCCAAAAGATAAGAAAAAGAAAATTGAACATGAATGGTTTATGCATAAAATAGGTGAAGGCGTATATGCAGGAGGAGATCACCCGCAGATGGAACAGCCATTTTTGGTGGGAACGTGTAATGAAGATGGAAACAAAATGATATTTATTACACAAGAAGGTACATATATTGGCAGATATAATTTTGTATTACGTATAGAGGTAATTGCATTTTTGGTGTTAAGATATAGAGAGTGTTCAATTAATAAAATGTGTTTTTTAAGTCCGGAAATTAATTGTATTCATTCAATAGGGCAATCGTTTTGTTTTGAGTATGATGAAGATTTTATTGAAAAGGGAATAGTTCAATTAAGAACAAATGAGTTTTCATCTGTTACTACAGAAGCAGAAACATTTGAATGTAATTCAAAGATTATAAAAGTAACATTTGGTGCATCGAGGACACTTAGTAGTGGTGTAACAGAAACGCCATTAAAGTTAAATTCATCATTATGTTTTGAATTTGATAGTACAGAAGACTATGCATTTATTTATCATTTATGGGTGATAGCAAAACGCTTTATACAGTATTTATGTTATCGAAAAAATGTTTTCTTTTCTAAAGTGGAATTGTCGACATCTTATAAAGGATATAAACATATAAAGAGTGGAGAATTATATGTTTTGGAAGATTTGGACGAACATAATTCTGAAGAAGAAGTGTTGAAAAAGGGGTGTTATATAAGACAGAGTTACATTACGGGGGCGGTAGGTTCAATACTTCAGTCAATAGCAGAAGATAGCATATATTTAAGACATTTACCGCAAAATTATGAAGAAGGACATCACATAGATGCCGCAAGATTTGTAATGATTACAGCAGCATTTGAGTGGGAATTTCGTAGGATTTTTCCAGAAGGAATAAAAAAGAAGGAAAAAAAAATTAAAGCAGAAGAAACAGTTGTACAATTATTGACGCCATTAATTGAGAATAATACTGGAGAAATTAAAAGCATTTTAAAATATTTAAAGAAATGTGTGGGAAATGATCCGTTATCGAGCAAACTTACTTTTGTTGGAATGGAACTTGGAAACATTATAGATATTTTTGGAAAGCATTTATATGCATTAAATGGTAAGAAGTTAAAATATTCTGAAATGGGAGAGCGACTGGCCGCTCAACGTAATAATTTTGCACATGGAAATCTGGATAAGGATTTTGATGAACTGGCATTACTGGATTTGATTTATCTTGAGTTGATATTATATGCAATGCAATTAAAATTTTATGGAGTTGAAGATGTGAAAATTAAGAAGGCCATTAATGATCTTTTTCATAAGAATATTAGAATAGATGAGTAAGCGGATAAAAGCACTTTAAATAATAAATTATATTCATGCACAAAATCCTATTATTGACTTTTGAAAAATTGATATGCAGGCATGTGGATGGTGAAATAAAAAAGTTATTTTAAGACCGATTGAATGCTTCAACGAAATATTGAAAAATTACATAACATATGATACTATAATTCGGCTATATAATAAATGAACTTTTTGGGAGGAAAAAATGAATAGATCATATAATAAATTATGGAAGTTGATGATTGATAAGAAAATGAATAAAACGCAACTTCGAGAAGCAGCAAAAATCACAAGCAATGCTATGGCTAAACTGGGAAAAGATGAATCAGTTCCAGTTGAAACACTTGAAAAAGTATGTCGAGTTCTTGATTGTACGATTGATGACATTATGGATATAAATCAGAATAGTAAGGAGTAAATAAATATATGAAAAAATTTAATGCCATTGATCTTTTTTGCGGAGCGGGTGGATTATCTCTAGGGTTTCAACAAGCAGGATTTAATATTATTGTTGGTGTAGATAATGAACAGGCTGCTTTAGATACATTTGAATTTAATCATAAAGGTGCTATAGGATTAAATGCAGATTTGTCCAAACGAGAAACATTTGATTTGATATTAAAAACTGCTGGAGACAGAAAAATAGATGTGGTAATTGCGGGACCACCCTGTCAGGGATTTTCATTGACAGGACCAAGAAATTTCGATGATCCAAGGAATAAACTTTATCTTGCAGTTATTGAGATGGTTAAACAATATAATCCAAAGGGTTTTATTATCGAAAACGTTCCAGGAATGGCGAACATGTATAAAGGTCAGGTCAAAGATGAAGTTTTGAAGCGTTTTAGAAAAATGGGATATAATATTGACTGTCGAATTCTTAAGGCATGTGATTATGGTGTGCCACAAATGCGGAAAAGGCTTGTATTCATGGGTGTAAGAAAAGATATTGGAAATCCACATTTTCCTGATCCAACATTTGGACCGGAAACAAAAAAACCATATAGAACTTGTAGAGATGCAATTTCGGATTTACCTACAAGAACAAATAATTTGGGGAAAAATGAGGATGAATATGTAAAACAGGCAGAAACAGAATATCAAGTTTTAATGAGAGATGGCTGCTCTATTCTTTATAATCATATTGCAACAAATCATAAGCAGTTTGTAAAAGATACAATAGCATTAGTCCCAGAAGGAGGAAATTATAAAGATCTTCCAGAAGGAGTAGGAAATAGTAGGAATTTTCATATGGCGTGGACAAGACTTGATGGGAATGCGCCTGCTAGGACAGTAGATACTGGTCATAGAAACTTGTTTCATTATGAATTGAATAGAGTTCCGACTGTTCGCGAAAGTGCAAGAATTCAATCGTTTCCAGATAATTTTGTATTTAAAGGAAGTAGAACAAAACAAGAACGACAAGTAGGAAATGCGGTTCCGCCACTTTTAGGTCAAGCATTAGCAGAAGAACTATTAAAAATTATTGAGAGGAGCAAAACTAATGCTTAATACAATAGATTTATTTGTTGGTTGTGGAGGGTTATCAGAAGGATTTGAACAATCAAGAAAATACAAAATGATTGGAGCTGTAGAATGGGAACCCTCACCAGTTAAAGAACTTCGTAATCATCTTAAAAATAGATGGGGAATACAAGATTCGGAAGAAAGAGTTCTTCAGTTTGATATTCAGAGAACAGAGGAATTATTTAATGGTTGGAAAGATAAGAAATTTGGTGAGTCTAAAGGTCTTGATGCTTTAGTTGGAAACCGGCAGCTAGATGTAATTATAGGAGGACCGCCATGTCAGGCTTATTCGGTAGCTGGTAGAATACGTGATGAGCACGGAATGAGAGAAGACTATCGTAATTATTTATTTGAGTCATATCTTAAAGTTGTTCAGCATTATAAACCGAGGGTATTTGTATTTGAGAATGTTCCTGGAATTTTATCTGCAAAACCGGGTGATGGATCTGTGAGAATTATAGATCTTATTCAAAAAGCCTTTGCCGATGCAGGATATGCAGTATTACCTGATCTGAGCAATGCAATTATTGATATGACAGAATACGGAGTACCTCAAAATAGAAAACGTATTATTATTTTAGGTGTATCAAAAGAGCATTATGGGGACAAGGCTGAAGCAATGGTTGAAAAATTTTATTCTTCATATTTGCCAGAATATAAAATAGAAAAGAAAGCAACTGTGAGGGATGCCATTGGTGATTTGCCTAAACTTAGACCTTTGGACGAACCTATTTCTTATTTGGGGCGTAAGCTATCACATTCAGTATCAGATCCTTTAATAAATGGACATATATCGCGTTTTCATAATAAGCGAGATATTGAATTGTTCAAGTTCCTAGAGGAGGATATTGCATCTGGAAGGATGAAATATACGAGTGCTAAATCTTTGAAGACACTTTATACGAAATTAACAGGTAAAACGTCAAATGTACATAAGTATTATGTCCTTAGATGGGATGAGCCTAGTAATTTAATTCCAGCACATTTATTTAAGGATGGTCTTAGGCATATTCATCCAGATCCAGAGCAAGCACGAACAATCACTGTGCGTGAGGCAGCAAGACTTCAAACATTTCCTGACGATTATTATTTTAATTGTAGTCAGACGGACGCTTTTAAGATGATTGGAAATGCAGTACCTCCATTATTTGCAAAAAAAGTTGCTTATGCCATTTATCATTTGATTCAAGAAAATTAGAAAGGAAAAACAATGAAATATTATCTTAAACGTCTTGGTCATCAAGAATTAGGAAGCGTAAAAAACGGTAAAGCACAGAGAGGTAGGTATATCTATATTTCAAAAGATAAAAATGTATTGGATATTTTTCCGCCTCTTTCCAAAACAGTTACAAATGATTCATCAATAATTCCAATAATTCCATTGTATCAAAAGGTTGCAAAAAAAATATATTGTAATTATATTTATCATAATGATAAATATAATGTGTCAGGAGGCACAAGAAATGAATACAGAATATATTGTAATGGTGCACTTGAAGGGAAGCAATTGTTGTTTCAACCAGATGATATATTGATTTTCAGAGCTGAAAAGACATCAAGTCTCCCAAAAGATATATTAGGAAGTAATGATGTGCCAGAAGCGGCGGTTGAAGAAGCGAATGTTTTTTTCTTATATAGATGTTGCGATAAGAACTCAGAACTGTATAGGATGTGCAAAAAGCTTGTTGATGAATCTAATATTAGGGGAAATGGACATGCAATTTATCAGGGGATAATTACAGAAGTAGAGAATAAAATTAATCAATTATGTGTAAAAAATTTTAATGAAATGGATACAGTAATCGAAGATACAGTAACAGCAAAGGCACAGTCTGGGGATATAGATGAAATGGCTAGTCTATTTAATTCTGTATCATTTAGAGATTTTGTTATGACTGGATATAAACAGAAATGTGCGATAACAGGTAATGTAATTCAGTATAAATCATTCATGAATCTTGAAGCAGCACATATTTGGCCAAGATCCCATAAGGGGTTATATTTGCCAAGCAATGGAATTGCATTGTGCAGAGATATGCATTGGGCATTTGATAAAGGAATGTTTACTATTGGTGATGACTTTAAAATAATTGTTCATCCAGACGTGGAAAGTGATTATTTGCAACAGTACAATAATAAATCATTGTATATTCCTGAAAATGCTTTTTTTAGACCGGATATTAATAACTTACATTATCATCAAACACATATATATGGATTATTTAAGACTTCTGGATCATTAGTAAAAGCAACAGGATACTATAAAAATATCAATATGGCAGCAGAAGATAAAACACCATACGGATCAAATTAAAATAATTAATTAGAAGAATATAATGGTCAAGCGAAAGGTTTTCACAAGTACCAATAGAGATAATTAAATTTATGAGGATCTGGAAAATGTTATATCCATTATAAGATATAAATGAATAATTATTTAAATGAATAGAAAGTCTTGTGAATGTTTAAGAACAAAAATATTATTTTGATAATGCAAGTATTTTTTTAGGATTGGCAGAGGATATATTGATATGAAATACTGATTTGAACTACATAATGTTATTTCCGAAATTAGGGAGATGAATTATATATTGGATAATTTAACTGCTAAACAACGACGAAAAAATATGCAACATATAAAAAACAAAGATACGTTAATTGAACTTAAGCTAAGAAAAAAATTATGGAATAAAGGATATCGATATAGAAAAAATGTAAATAAGCTTCCTGGTAAGCCTGATATTGTACTGTCTAAATATAAGATTGCTATTTTTTGTGATGGTGAGTTTTTTCATGGAAAGGATTGGGATGCTTTGAAGTCTCGATTGGAAAAAAGTAATAATTCTGAATATTGGATAAAAAAGATAAGCCGTAATAGGCAGCGAGATGATGAAATTAATAAGAGATTATCGTTTATGGGATGGACAGTCGTTCGATTTTGGGGAAAAGAAATTTTAATAAATAGTGATGAGTGTGTTTCGGTGATAGAAGATATTATATGGTCTCAGAAAACTAATCTTGATGGATCCGAGATGATTGATAAAGAAGAATTATTATAAGATATTTGTAAATATGTACCTGAAATTTAAGGAAGGTACAGGTAAGATATTATATATAGTGCTGTATTTTTATATGAGAATTAGAAGGTATTAAAAGTACTCGGCAGGAAAATTGAAATATTATATAGATAAAGAGAAAATATCCGGGAAAAATTAGAAAAATTCTTCTATGTGACAATTGAAAAATTTAAAATAAGTAGTTTAAATGGAGATAGAAAAATGTTTGATGCACTAACTTATCAAGAAATGTTAAAAGAAATAAAAAAGAATTCTGAAAAATATGGCATTACAGATGATGTGGTTGCAATTTTAATAACGAGACCAGATTTAGCGACAGGAAAGGATATACTGAATAGTTTAGAATATTATCATTTTAGAACTGGTCATTCTATAAACTTTTATTTGCCGGGATATGGAGCATATTGGACAGAAGAAGAATACCCGGATGGAAAAGTAGTTACAGAAATAGCTGGTGTTAAATGGTCGTTTAGTAATCAAAGATTTGTAGAGTTTATTGAAGATATGGAGAAATATTCAAAATGGAGATATTCAGGAGAAAGTGATTTGATATTTGCTGAGGTGAAGAATGGAAGATTATCATATGAGAGAGCGATGGAATTTCATCTGGATAATATGTTAAGGGATAAAGCAATTATTTCTGTAAATCAATTTTTTGAAAAAATAGTTCGTATAGGCCAAGAGGGAAGATCAATGAATCAAATCGGAAATAAACTGGGAATTGATAAGGGGAAACAAGTTGTGTTTGATGCATTGTTAGAAAAAATGCCAATGCATATGGGAGATGTTATTAAACAGGAAAAATACTTTTGCGTAAAAAATATACAAAAGTAAAGATTAACAAGGAAAGTATTCTATGGCAAAAAATTTAATTAGTAAAATCAGCAATGCGTTTTCCACTGGAGGTGGAGGAGTAAATTTTGAACAACAAATTCAGGCAATGTTTCTTTTATCATTGCTGATAGATGGTTTCTGCCCGGCTATGAATGAGCAAACAAAGAAAGTTCACTTCCAGGCAAAGTATTTAGGACATGATGTAGATGATCTGGTTGTTATTACTTATAGAAATCAGTCAGAAGGAAAAATGGCATGTCAGATAAAGCACAGCATAACTGCAACTGAAAAGGATAAAACATTTCAAGAAGTTATTTGTGCAGCATGGAATGATTTTAATAAAGAAGATTTTGATCGGGATCGCGATAGAATTGCTTTAGTGACGGCTCAGATTTCGAACAAAGCACAGCAATCTTTAAGGTTTTTACATGTAGAAGCTATTGGAGCCATAGATGCAGAAGCGTTTATGGAAAGAATAGATGTGCCGGTGTTTTCCAATAACGATAATCAAAAAATGTTAGTTGCTATAAAAGAATGTATTTCTTTAGCCAAAGGTTGTGAACCAACAAATGAAGAAGTCTGGAAATTCTGTAAGGCATTCATATTATTGCTATTTGATATGGATTGTGCAGAAAGTGTTAATCGTGCATTGTCTGCATCGTTAATTAAATGTAATTCTCCTGAAAATCCTATACTTGTATGGTCAAGGCTTGTGGAGTATGCAGGTCAATGCAATCAGGCGGCAGCATCTGTTAGTAAAGAAAATATTGACAGAAATATACGAGATTTATTTTCAAAAAATAATATTATTCAGCTTCCACCTGATCCGATAACAGCAATAGATTTGTTTATTCCTACAATAGCGTTAATTGGAGCATGGAAAGAGGACAATGAATTTGATCGTAAGATGATTGAACAGATATCAGGAATGGAATATTCTGAGTTCGAAGCAAAAGCGCGAACTATGCTTTCACAGAATTCAGAGTATTTGCAGCTGATGAATGGAAATTGGAAGGTATGTCATAAAGAAGAATTGCTTAATCAATGTAAAAATAAGCTGTTTGACGATTCAATTGGAAAGTTGTTAGAGGCTGTTGAGAGCATCTTGCGTCAAAAAAGTAAATGTGTAGCAAGCAAAATGCCATATTTTATTCCGGTTTCAGGTGAGTATGACAATTCACTTGAACTTCGTGGTAATTTAGTAAAAAGTTTGTGTTGGGTAAAGAAAAATCTTTCGGAATTATCACAGTGCAATCAGGAGAAAATAGAAAACAATATATATACGTTGGTAAGCACTTTACTGCAGGATGCCAAGTGGATTACATGGACTAGTTTACGGGATTGTTTACAGAATTTAGCAGAACTTTCACCGGAAGCTTTTTTGAAAGAAGCTGAGCGAGGAATTATAAATAATCCTACAGAAATAGTGAACTTATTTCCACCAAAAAGTGGTGAATTATCAGGAATAAACTATATTTCTAATTTGTTGTGGGCTTTGGAAATCTTGGCATGGTCACCGGAATATCTGGTGCATTCTATAAGTGTATTAGGATTGTTAGAAGCATTACCATACGAGCGTACAAATTGGACAAATACACCTATAAATTCAATTGTATCAATATTACTTCCTTGGTATCCGCAGACGATGGCTGATCTTGAAAAAAGAAAGAATGCATTAAAATGTTTAAAAACTGATAATCCCTGTGTGTTTTGGAGTACACTTAAGAAATTGCTGCCTAATAAGACACGTTCAACGTCAGGTAATCCAAGACCGAAATATTTGAAATTAGAGATTCCAGAAGAAGTAAAAGTAACGAATGCAGAAGCCCATGAATGTTATGTGTACTTAGTGGAATTGGCTGTTGATACTGCCCGTAATGAGAATGAAAAACTTGTAGAATTAATCGATCAGTTGGGATATATGTATGAACCAACTCTGACTGATTATTTGGAGTGCTTGGAAAATAGTTTTGAATTTGGTACAGATGAGAATACTTTTGAAGTCTGGCTTAAATTACGTGAATGTATGGCGCGAATAGAGCCAACTGAAGGAAAGGTAATATATAAGCAGTTAGATAGAATCCAACAATTGATAGAAAAAATGGAACCAACAGATATAAGAGTGAAGCATCGAGAATGGTATTTAGGAAACAGGTATTTGTTTGATAAAGGAAACTATGCAAATAGATGGAAGATGCTGGAGGATAAAAAGTTATCTGCTGTTAAAGAAATATTTGATGAGTATGGAAGTGAAGAAGTAGAACGATTTGGCAGTGCAGTAAAAAATGTGCATGACGTAGCCAATAAACTGGGACGTTTTTTGAAACCAAATGAAATGTCTTCAATAATTGAAAAATGTTTTATAGGAATATTATCGAAAGAATTTACGATTAATTGTCTGATATCTTTTGTATATACTCAGGGAGCAGAAAAGTTATTGGAAACTTCATTATGTCATATGAAAGACGAATTTACTTTAGAAATACTTTCTAAAATTCCGTTTTCTTTACAGTTGCTAGATGTGATAAATCAGGTAATAGATGATGATATTGCGTACTGGGAAAAAGGAGCTATGCCATACGGTTGTTGTGAAGACGAGGCTGAAGAGTTAAAGATAATTGTAGAAAAGCTTATTGCGTGCAAGCGATATGTGACAGCCGTTAATATTATTGGGCATTCGGAGTGTGAAGCAGTCATTAATGCAGAATGTATATATAAACTGATGAAACTTGCAGGAACAGAGGAATCAATAGGGGGGGAAACACTTGATGATTATGCAGTTCAAAAGATTATTGGATGGTTTCAACAGCAAGAAGATATAGATTTAGAATTACGCAGTGATATTGAATTCATTTATTTACCAATGTTAGACGAGTATTCGGAAGTTAGACCTCGTGCATTAAATACAAGATTAAGTCTTGAGCCTGAATATTTTTGCAGCCTGATCGAACTGTTTTATAAGAAACGAAATGGCGAAAAGCGGGAAATAGAGTTGAATAAAAGCCTGAGTGATAGATTGTGTGAGATATTATTTCAATTTAAAGTTACGCCTGGAATTGATTGGAATGGTAATTTTGATGCAAAACGATTTGATTATTGGATGAAGACTGTAAAAACATGGAGCAGGGATAATGATCGATATGAAGCAGCAATGCATACGGTTGGTTTGGGATTGTCATATGCGGAATTAGATGAGGACAAGCTTCCGCAAACGGCAGTTATTGAAGAACTTAACAGAGTAGAGAATGATGAACTGCGTCGCGGTTATTACTTGGGCACAATTAATCAAAGAGGTGCACATTGGGTTGATCCAGAAGGAAAACCAGAGCTTGAATTAGCTGAAGATTATGAAAATAGAGCAAATATTGCAGAGTCAAGAGGATATTCCAGGTATGCAGGTATCTTAAGAGTTATTGCTGATGAATTCAAAAGAGAGGCAAAAAGTAATATTTTAGAAGCAAAAAATGGAGATGATGAATAGGAAGTACTAGATAAAGTATACACTCAAGATTAAAAGGAAGGAAAAAGTGACTATTGAATAATATAGATATTTTTTCTGTTTTTGGAAAAATTGTTTTGGCACTAGGTGGTGCAGGAGCAATAATTGTTGCGGTATCAGGTTTTATTGCAAGATTATGGGCAAAGTGGTTTATGGAAAAACAGAAAAATAAATATCAAAAAGAAATAGAAGGTTAAAAAAATGAACTTGCAGTAGAGTTGGCAAAGTGCCGGACGTTGAATGAGAAAATTTTGCATAAAGAAATTTTTATTTATGACGAGGAATTCAAAATATATAAAGAGATTATGCCAGGTTTTAGAAAAGTGAGCAAGAGTGTTTTGGACTATCTTGTTATAATAAAGTTATTGGTCGAAAAAGGAATCGAAGATACAACGGAAGGAAAAGAGAAGATTCAGAAGGCTTATGCTAGTGCCTATGAAATGATGTTTGCTTATTACGATTTAGTTATGGATGAGGGGATTTTTATTGAAGAACAAACATATGTAATGTTGATGAATTTCTTTGCACATTGTGAAAAGATCTTAAGAATAAATTTGAATCCAGAGAATTGGAAAGATATGAAATGGGATGAAATAATTGATAATCAGATTAATGAAGAAAATAAAATAACATGTCATTTGAGAAATAAGATTAGAAGTTGTTAGAAATAACGTAAATTCCGATAGAGGATAGGAATTATGGTTAAAAATAATATCGAATTAAAGTGCATAGAGTAAGAAAAAAATTAGGTGCAGATTGCAGAAGAGAGTGATAGTGCAAAGGCTTATGTTAATCGTATGATTAAGGGGAAAGATGGTGTGGTCAATAAGGATTTTGTGCAGGAGAAGAATCCGAAGATGCCATGGACTACATCATTTCCGTAGACATATTTTTCGAGGGTGTGGACGTGCCGGAGATCAATCAGGTCATCATGCTTCGTCCGACAGAGTCGCCGATCGTGTTCATCCAGCAGCTTGGTCGTGGACTTCGAAAAGCCGAGAACAAAGAATATGTCGTTGTATTGGATTTCATCGGAAATTATCGGAATAACTTTATGATTCCGATTGCGCTGTCCGGCGACCGCAGTTATAACAAGGACAATATCCGCCGCTATGTCACGGAAGGCGGCAGAGTGATTCCGGGTGCGAGCACGATTCACTTCGATGAGATTTCCAGAAAGCGGATTTTCCAGGCGATTGATAATGCGAACTTCAGCGATATCAAATTAATCCGGGAGAATTATACGAATCTGAAGAATAAGCTGGGGCATATCCCGGCGCTTGCGGATTTTGATAAGTATGGGGAAATGGATGTGCTGCGGATCTTCGATAATAACAGCCTGGGTTCGTATTATAAATTCCTTGTGAAATACGAAAAGGAATATACCATCCGGTTGTCAGAAGACGAAGAAAAAGCAATCGAATTCATTTCCAAAAAGCTAGCGAGTGGCAAGCGGATTCATGAACTGGAATTGTTGAAACGTACGTTGCAGTATCGCCATGGAATCATTGGGCATCTGCGGAAGCATTTATCCGAGAAGTATCATTGTGAGATGGACGAGCACTGCATGGAAAATGTGATCAATATGATGACCAATGAATTTCCGACGAGCGCGGCAAAGAAGACTTACGCACAGTGTGTATTTCTCAAGAAGGAACAGGATGATTATGGCATTTCCGATGTGTATGGGAAAATGTTAGAGAATCCGGAATTCTGTGCGATTCTGGAGGAACTGGTAGACTTCGGAATCTCGAGATATAAGGTCAATTACAGTTACCATTACCAGGATACGAATCTGGTATTATATCAGAAATATACATATGAGGATGCCTGCCGTCTGTTGAACTGGGAGAGAAATGAAGTGCCGCTGAACATCGGCGGTTACAAATATGATAAGAAGACTAAGACATTTCCGATATTCATTAACTACGATAAGCAGGACAATATCAGCGATACCACAAAATACGAAGATCATTTTGTAGCAGAGAACCGGCTGATTGCGATTTCCAAAAGTGGAAGAAGCATGGATTCGGAAGATGTGCAGAATTTCCTGAACGCAACAGAACGTGGCATAGATGTGCAGCTGTTTGTGAGAAAGAATAAGGATGATAAGATATCCAAGGAATTCTATTATCTGGGGCGTGTGATCGCGACCGGGAATGCGAAGCAGTTTGTGATGCCAAATACGGATAAGACGGCGGTGGAGATCGAATGGGAGCTGGAGACTCCGGTGAGAGAGGATATTTATCAGTATATTGTGAATGAATAGAGATTGTTACAGGAAGATTTTTGACGGGAGATAAATGGTAAGATGAAGACGATTAGAGTTGTGGCAGCAGTGATAAAGGCAGTAAAGGAAGACGGAAGAACGATGATATTCGCAACGCAGCGCGGATACGGCGAGTTCAAAGGCGGATGGGAATTCCCGGGCGGCAAGATCGAAGCCGGGGAGACACCGCAGGAAGCGTTGAAGCGTGAGATCATGGAAGAATTGGATACGGAAGTTGCGGTTGGCGAGTGGATCGAGACGGTGGAGTATGATTATCCGGGATTTCATCTTTCGATGGATTGCTTCTGGTGTGAGATCGTGAAAGGGGATCTGGTGCTGAAGGAGCATGAGGCTGCCAGATGGCTGACCAGGGAGGAGCTTACGGATGTGGAGTGGCTGCCGGCGGATGTGGCGGTTGCGGAGAAGATTGAAGAAGAGATGGACTAGAAAATATAGAGAGGAATAAGTGGACATTGAAAATGAAAAAGAACTCAAATTTGAAGTATAAATTTGAGTTCTTTTTTAGTTTATAAGAATAATATTTGAGCTTCTTGCATAAACTTAAATATAGTGCTAGAATCTAAAATATAAATGGAGGAACTAAAATGACAACAGAAGAATTATATGACAAACTAAAATTAATTCAAAAAATGAAATGCAAAACGCAGAATTTGGAATTGAAATCAGCGGAGCAAGGATGTCCGAAACGATTATATGATTCTTTGTCAAGCTTTTCTAATCAGGATGATGGTGGCATTATTGTTTTTGGAATTGATGAGAAACAAGATTATAAAGAAGTTGGTGTTTATGATGCTCAGGACATTCAAAAGAAAATTAACGAGCAATGCTTGCAGATGAATCCGGTTGTACGGCCGCTTATTACAGTTTTGGAGAAGGAAAATAAAAAATTTGTTTCTGCTGAAATTCCCGGAATAGATTTGGCAGACAGACCTTGCTATTATCAAGGACGTGGAAGGTTGAAGGGGTCCTATACCCGTATTGGGGATAGTAATGAACCGATGACAGAATACGAAATATATAGTTATGAAGCATATAGAAGAAAATATCAAGACGATATCCGTGAGGTTCCGAGAGTAACAGTAATGTCATTGGATCAGGAAGAACTGAATCGTTATGTTGAACTGTTAAAGAGAGGAAAACAAAGATTAGCAACACTTGATAATGAAAGTATTTATGAACTTATGAGCATAAAGCGAGGAGAGAAAGTAACGCTTAGTGCGACTTTGCTTTTTAGTCCATATCCACAGGCATATTTTCCACAATTGTGTATTACGGCAATTGTAATTCCTGGGAGAACAATAGGAAGTCTTGGCGACATGGGGGAAAGATTCTCGGATAATCAGAGAATAGAAGGAACAATTCCGGAAATGTTGGATGAGGCATTATTATTTGTGAAACGCAATATGCGGACAAAGACAATTATAAGTCCGACAACCGGACGAAGAACTGACAGAACAGACTATCCAATAACAGCGGTTAGAGAAGCTATTATAAATGCATTAGTACATCGTGATTATAGTATTCATACAGAAGGAATGCCGATTCAACTTATAATGTTTGAAGACAGGATTGAAATACATAATCCAGGTGGATTATATGGAAGAATCACTATTGACCAATTAGGAAAAATTCAACCGGATACAAGAAATCTGGTACTAGCATCGGCACTTGAAACATTGGGAATAACAGAAAACAGGTATTCAGGAATTCCAACAATCCGGATGGAAATGGAGAAATATAACTTAAGACAGCCAGAATTCTTGGATGAAAGAGGAAGTTTTATTGTAAAACTATATAAAGAATCAAAGAATGATTATGAAGATATGTCAAATGATGAAGAAACAAATAATTTAATAGTATTTTGTAAAACACCGCGTACAAGAAAGGAAATTTGTGATTATCTGGGGTTAAATTCTGTTACTTATGCTATACAGACGTATGTAAATCCATTAGTAGAAGCTGGCGTAATTAAGTTGAGTATTCCAGATAAGCCAAAGAGTCCAAAACAGTTATATTATAGCGTAGAAAGAGAAGAATGAGGGAGGAACAAGGATGAACATACAAATATTCGGAATCAAGAAAAACTTCGACAGCAAAAAAGCAGAACGCTTTTTCAAAGAGCGCGGAATTAAATACCAGTTCGTAGATATGAAAGAAAAAGGTCTGAGTAAAGGTGAATTCAATTCGGTATGCCAGGCTGTCGGAGGATATGAAAAACTGATCGATCAGGAGTGCAAGGATAAAGATCTGCTTGCGTTGATTACTTATCTTGCAGAGGAAGATAAAGCAGAAAAGATTTTGGAAAATCAAAAGATGATCAAGACACCGATTGTTCGTAATGGAAAGCAGGCAACGGTAGGATATCGGCCGGATATCTGGAAAAACTGGAAGTAAAAGAGTATAAAGAAAGTAAAAAAGAAACTCAAAAATAATAACAAATAAATTTGAGATTAAGGAAAGAATACTGAGTGAGAAGATGATAGATTACAACCGAGAAGACCAATTCCTGCGACAACGCCTGCAGAAAGAAATTCCGATTTTACGGGCATTAATACAGAACCTATATGAAGAACTGGATAGAAAGCTGCATTTGAACGGAGCAAAAGTACCGATAACATTTGGATTTGACACGGACACACTGGGATCTTACACCAGACGAAGTGCACATGAAAAAGAGCATTTTCACTTTTCGCTGTTGTTTATTGCATATGGTGTGAAGAATCCGCTGTCTAAAGAAGACCGCATAGATCTGTTTAAGCATGAGTATGCCCATTATATGCAGTACAATATGCAGATTCCCGAAAAGTATAAATGGCAGGCAGGAACGCACGGAAGTGCGTGGAAATACTGTTGTTCTCTAATCGGAGCGGCGCCGACGCCGTATTATAAGGCGGGCGAAGCGCTTATGAATCATGACTATGATAAGGTATTAAAGAACAGGATTCATGATAAGTCCGTGCCGGTCCGGGATACTTATCAGCAACTGAAGACTGCACAGAAGAAAAAAGATGAAGTGGTTCAGTATAAGCTTGGCGATGCGGTGACACATCCGAAATTCGGACATGGAATTGTGGAGAAGATTAATCAGAGATCTGGCGGTGTGCATTTACATATTCGGTTTAATGGGGAAGTGAAGTGTATCGATCAGAAATGGCTGTCGCGGAAGAAGTATACGTAAAAAGATATACGTAAAGAGATACGTGAAAAGATTCAGTAAAAACAAATAAGCAAGGTAGTGAAGTATCTGAAGAGGATATACGTACACGAAGAACGTTAGAAGATGAGATGACATTTTTCGTGTGCGTAAATTTATATATTGACATACTATTAAAGTGATACTAACATAAAGATAATAATATAGGACGAAAAAAGAAAGAGGTAGTAATCATGCGGAAAAAATCAGAAATGCAAAAGGCTAACGAAGAATTTGTAAAGACTTACGATGATTCAAAATATCCAAAACCATCCGTGACTGCAGACATTGTCATTTTCGGAATGTTTGATAAAGAAGAAGATAATTATAGAAAAATAGCGGAGAAAGAGTTAAAGGTACTTTTAATCCAGAGAGGTGCGGCACCATATGAAGGCTGTTATGCCCTTCCCGGCGGATTCGTTGGTTCGAAGGAAACCATCGGCGAAGCCGCAGAACGTGAATTAAAAGAAGAGACAAACTGCAACTGTAATTTTCTGGAGCAGTTCGGTACCTACAGCAATCCAGACCGTGATCCGAGAAGATGGGTGATCAGTAATGGATACATGGCACTTGTCAATGCTGGACAGGAAATAATCCAGGCAGGAGATGATGCTTCAGATGCAAAGTGGTTTGATGTGTCATTTCAGGAAGAAGCCGGTATATGGAATCTGTGTCTGACACATGGGGATGAGAAGCTTCATGCAAGATTAGAAGAGACAACTTCGAAGTGGGATGTAAAGAAGAAATTTAAGACTATAGAAAGCGATGACCTTGCATTTGACCATGAACTGATTCTTGCAGATGCAATCGTACAGCTTCGAAAATGGATTACGGAGACGCATATAGCGTTCCGGCTTTTGCCGGAGCAGTTTACACTGAGAGAATTGCAGCAGATTCATGAAACGGTGCTGGATACGAAGCTTCTGGTTCCGGCGTTTCGAAGAAAAGTGGCTGATCTGGTAGAAGATACCGGGGAGATGACGGGGGATGCCGGGCATCGGCCGGCGAAGTTGTATCAGGAGAAAAGATAAACTTTAGTAAGAAGAAATGGCTGTGCATACTAATGATGAAATTTTTATTCTTGATACTTTTCATAATTTGGGAAAAAAGAACATTTAGAGCAATTGTGGCATTGCCGTCAGGCATTGTTACAGCCGGGTATATGGAAGAGATTAATAAAGATGAATCTTTGTAATTTAGGAGAATTGCAGATGGAAAATAAAGAGAAAAAGCAAATGCTTACAACGGAGCTAACAAAAGAAAAGAGCGGAGGGATTGTCGGGATAATTCAGGATATTACAATAAACGGAAGCAAACTACATCTCGCTCAGAACGGAACCGGCGGCCCGGTCATCTTCTGGGGCATGTATCCACATCAGCAGAACGAAGTAGAACATCTGTGGGAGTCTTTACTGGAACTTGTGCCGGAACAAAATTTCCTGCTCGTCGCATTTCAGGTGGAAGACTGGAATCGGGATTTTTCGCCTTGGGAAGCAGCGGCTGTATTCGGAAAGGAAGGCTTCGCCGGACAAGGTCTGAAGACGTTGAGATGGCTGACAGAGGAATGTGTGCCACATATTGACCGGACTTTTGGTGTGAAGGACAGGGAACATTGGCTGATGGGCTATTCGCTTGCCGGATTATTCGCGCTATGGGCAGCTTATGAAAGTGACGTGTTTTCTGGAATTGTATGCTGTTCGGGTTCGTTGTGGTTCCCGGACTGGGACCATTATGTGAGGAATCATGTGATTCAGAGTAAATGTAGCGTGTATCTGAGTCTTGGCGGAAAGGAAGAGAAGGCGAAGAACAAAGTAATGGCAGCGGTCGGTGACAGGACCAGGGCGCAGGAAGGGCTGTTACAGGAGGACTCGATGGTGGAATCCGTGGTTTTAGAGTGGAATGCGGGAGGGCATTTTGCAGATGCGGGGAAAAGGCTGGCTAAGGGCGTGAAATGGATGTTTGGAGTGAAAAGTGGCTTATAATATAAGTTGAGGGTGTTAAGGTTTCATGGTATCATAATCAGTATAGAAGTAGATTAGAAGGTGTAATATATGGGAAGATTTGTGAATCCGGATAACAGTGCATTTCAAGTAGCACTGAATTCAAAAATCTATATAGATAAAACGGGCTTAATTGCCTGCATGAATGATGTACTGGACTCAACAGACGGATATATTTGCAATAGTCGTCCACGCCGGTTTGGAAAATCATATGCGGCGAATATGCTTGCAGCATACTATAGCAAAGGTGCAGATTCGGAAGAGATGTTTTTTGATCTTGAGATAGGAAAAACAGAAGATTTTAAGAAGCATCTTAATAAATATGATGTGATCCATATAGATGTACAATGGTTTCTGACCAATTGTGAAGAAGCAGAAAATGTTGTAGCATATATTACCAGGATAGTATTGGATGAATTGAGGGAAATTTATCCGGAAATTTTGTCTGAGGATGTAAGATCTTTGCCGGATGGGCTTTCACGGGTTAAGGATAAGACAGGACAGAAATTTATTATTATCATTGATGAATGGGATGTGCTTATCCGGGATGAGTCGGCAAATAAGAAAGTACAGGATGAATATATCCGTTTCCTGAGAAGTATGTTCAAGGGAACGGAACCTACGAAATATATCCAGCTCGCCTATCTTACAGGAATTTTACCGATAAAAAAAGAAAGAACACAATCGGCACTTAATAATTTCCGTGAATATTCGATGCTGAATGCGGGACCACTGGCCTCTTATATTGGATTCACAGAGGAAGAAGTAAAAGAACTTTGTGAGGAATATAAAAAGGATTTTTCAGAGGTGAAGCGCTGGTATGATGGCTATCAATTAGGAAAATATCATGTCTATAATCCAAACGCAGTCGTAAATCTGATGACCGATGGAAATTTTCAGAGTTACTGGTCTGGAACGGCTTCCTATGATTCGATCGTTCCATTGATTAATATGGATTTTGATGGATTAAAGACTGCAATTATTGAAATGTTGTCGGGGGCAGCGGTCGAAGTGGACGTTGCTTCATTTCAGAATGACATTGCGAATATTGTGAATAAAGACGATGTCCTGACGTATTTGATTCATATGGGATATCTGGGTTATTCGGGCGCTTCCAGAATGGCGTTTGTACCGAATGAGGAGATCAGGCAGGAGCTGATTCGTGCGACGCGGAGAAAACGATGGAACGAGATGTTACTTTTCCAGCAGGAATCCGAATTGTTATTAGATGCAACGTTAGATATGGATGGTGAAGTGGTTGCAGAACGGATAGAAAAGATACATGAGGAATATGCATCAACAATTCAATACAATAATGAAAATTCACTTAGCAGTGTGTTGGCATTGGCATATCTGAGTGCGATGCAATATTATTTTAAGCCGGTTCGAGAATTACCGACAGGACGAGGCTTTGCGGATTTTGTGTTTATTCCAAAACCGGAATATAAGAGTGATTATCCGGCGCTTGTTGTGGAATTGAAATGGAATAAAAGTGCTGTGAGTGCATTGCAGCAGATAAAGGATAGAAAATATCCGGATTCTATTCAAGATTATACAGGTGATATTTTGCTGGTTGGGATTAATTATAGTAAAAAAGATAAGAAACATGAGTGTGTGATTGAGGCGTATAAGAAAAAATAACAGTGTTTCGTCAGGCATATAAGTGAAATGAAAGCATAGTAGAGGTGAATAAAATGCTCCCGGCAAGAAAAATACATTTTGAAGCAAAAAAGAAAGAAAAAGAGAACTTAAGATTCCGAAGCTTCTTAAAATGCAATGCGGATGAAGAAGAACTGGACCAGCAATTTTTACAACTGCACAAAGAATTATTTGAAAACTTCGATTGCGGCAGATGCCGTAACTGTTGTAAAGAGTATTGTGCGGAACTTACGGCAGATGAAGTGAAGGAAGTGGCAGAGTATCTTAAGATGGAAGAGCCGCAATTTGTTCAGATATATCTGGAAAAAGATGAGACAGAAGGGACTTATTTAACGAAAAATAAACCATGTGATTTTCTTCAAAAGAATGGAGAATGTCTTTTAGAGGAGTGCAAGCCGGATGGCTGTAAGAAGTATCCATATACGGATCAACCGGGACGTTTGGGGAGTTTGTATGGTATGCTTGATGCGATAGCGGTGTGTCCTGTAGCATATGAGATCTGGGAACGGTTAAAGAAAATATATAACTTTCATTGATGATAATGTAAATGGAATGATAAAGAGGTAATTACAACCGGAGGTGAAAATCAATGAACAAAGCAGACAAAGCAGAATCCCTCTTCCGCACAGGCTACAACTGCAGCCAGTCGGTCTATGCAGCATTTGCGGAAGAACTGAGAATAACAGTGGAAGAGGCAGCAAAAAAAGCAAGCCCGTTCGGAGCGGGATTTGGCAAGCTGCGTGAGGTATGCGGAGCCGTGACAGGAATGGTCATGGTAATCGGTGATCTGTACGGATATGACGATCCGAAAGATGCGGCGGGGAAAAAGCAGCTTTATGTACTTGTGCAGAAGCTTTGTGGATCCTTTGAAGCTTCGGAAGGAAGCCTGATCTGCCGGGAACTTCTCGGGCTGGAGAAGGGCGAAGATCTGGAAGAGCCTGCGGTCAGAACGGAAGCGTATTATCAGAGCAGACCTTGTGTGAAAGCATGCAGAAGGGCAGCGGAGATTCTGGAAGAGTATGTGAAAGAGCAAAAAAGAAAATGAGCGAATACATTACGACCTACACAGGAAAACATTTTAAACCAACAGAACCAGATCCGGAGTTATTTGACATAGCAGATATTGCACATGCGCTGTCTCTGATATGCAGAGGAAATGGTCATGTGAAGACGTTCTGGTCGGTCGGGGAACATTGCATTTGCTGTGCAAAAGAGGCAAAGGCGAGAGGTCTGTCGGATAGGATGGTGCTTGCATGCCTGCTTCACGATGCAAGCGAGTGTTATATGTCGGATGTTCCGTCGCCTTTTAAGAAGGAACTGCCGGAATATAATGAACGCGAAGAACGTATGCTTTGTATGATTTATGAAAAATTTCTCGGTTCGGACCTGACACCGGAAGAGAAGATGCAGTTGAATGCGATTGATAAGGCAATGCTATGGTATGATCTGACGTTTCTTCTGGGAGAGAAACAGGAGAGCGAAGCGCCCGAATTGCATATTGATCTGAGGTATGAGGTCAGAGCATTTGGTGAGGTGGAAGAGGAATACAGGAGGATTTTTGAAGAACAGCTTATAACCGTACAGAATAAAAGAATCTAAAATCGTACGGATAAGATAGAAAAGGAGGAATACATTATGTTACACGAAGTATCTTTTGCGTCCTACAACGGACGTGACCAGGTCCAGGGATGGATCTATGTTCCGGCTTGCAAATCGAAGGGAATTGTCCAGGTGATCCACGGATTTGGGGAACATTCCAGACGTTATCTGCATATGATATCTGCCTTCATGGATGCGGGTTATATCGTGGCAGCAGACGATCATGTAGGACATGGGAAGACAGCAATGGTCAATAATGTGTGGGGTGACTGGGGAGACAAAGGACCGCATACAATGATGGAAGACGAGCATACATTGAAAGGAATCGTGTGTGAAAAATATCCGGATCTGCCATATTTTTTATTCGGACACAGCATGGGATCTTTTATCACAAGAGATTTCATTGCAAAATACGGGGACGAACTGGCCGGGGCAACCATCTGCGGAACAACGGGAATCTTCCGCGGGGCAGAAGAGACGGGAAAGAAATTAAAAGAAGCGATCGATGCAGGACATGGAGAAGAATCCGATCCGTCATATACCGGAGAACTGATGGGATGGATGTGTGAGCGCTGTGGAGAGGTCAGCATCGGAAATGAGTGGATCTGTGCCGATCCGTATGTACAGCGGGATCATGCCGATGATCCGTTTGATGCATTTACCAGACCGACCAGCAACCGTTCGGTATATGATTTCATCCAGATGATGTTACAGATCGAGGGAACAAAGTGGGCCGAAAAAGTGCCGACAGACCTGCCAATCTATAATATTGCGGGAGATCAGGACCCGGTAGGTGAGTATGGTGTTGGTGTATATCAGGTAAGTAACTGGCTGGTACAGACCGGACATAACGTAACGACGAAGCTGTACTCGGGATACCGCCACGAGATACATAATTATGCTGAGATTAAGAACGAAGTCGAAGCGGGTATTATTGCATTCATGGACAAGGCATTATAAAAATGTATTAGATGTCGGGAAGGATTATAATTCAAAAAAACATAGAGATAAAGACATAAAAAGTACAATAGCATTTGTGATAGCGATTGTCGTGATCAGTGTAGATAAGAAAGACGTAAGGGAAATTTGATTTTCAGGGACTCCGGTTTTATGAACCCCGGAGTCCTTTTTGAAAAAAATTATTTTTTGATCTCTGATTGGAATGCATTGATATTTTTTGCTTTACAAATGATATATAAAGTATTATGATAAAAAAAACGAAATCTTCAGGGCAGGGTGCGATTCCCTACCGGCGGTAAAGCCCGCGGGCCGAGAGGCATGATCCGGTGTGATTCCGGAGCCGACAGTATAGTCTGGATGAAAGAAGATGATGGTACAGTTATTCTAATAGATGAATGTAGTGTCTGAGCTCTGAGATGGTGATCCATTTCAGAGCTTTTTTGGTTAACAGATCATTTGTCAGTTATATGTAACAGATCATTTCCCCTGTAGGTATCCTGCAGGGGTTTTTGTATAACTAAGAAAGAAGGAAGAGAAATGACGGATCAGGAATACATGCTCCGGGCAATCCAGCTTGCAAAAAAAGGAGAAGGATGGACGAATCCGAATCCCATGGTAGGTGCAGTGATCGTAAAAGACGGCCGGATCATCGGGGAAGGTTATCATAAAAAATGCGGAGAACTTCATGCAGAGCGCAATGCAATCGCATCGCTTACAGAATCGGCAGAGGGTGCGACAATCTATGTTACGCTGGAACCATGCTGTCATTATGGCAAGACACCGCCGTGTACGGAAGCAATCATAGAACAGAAGATTAAAAAAGTGGTGATTGGTTCCAGGGATCCGAATCCAAAGGTGGCAGGAAAAGGTGCACAGATATTGCGTGAATCGGGAATTACAGTAGTTCAGGATTTTATGCGGGAAGAATGTGACTGTCTGAACCCGGTGTTCTTCCATTATATTACGACGAAGACACCGTATGTAGTGATGAAATATGCCATGACACTGGATGGGAAAATTGCGACAAAGACGGGTGCATCGAAGTGGATCACAGGAGAACCGGCCCGACAGGAAGTGCAGCATATGCGGCACCGGTATATGGGTATTATGGCCGGTATCGGGACTGTACTTGCGGATGATCCGATGTTGAATGTCCGGGTAGAAGGATGGAAAAGTCCGGTCAGAATAGTATGCGACAGCAGTCTTAGGATACCGCTTGACAGCCAGATCGTAAGAAGTGCAAAAGAGTACCGGACAATCGTGGCTTATGCAGGACGGGAAGAGAACGAAGAAATAACAGAAAAAATAGAACGGTTACATGCGAAAGGCGTGGATACCGTCTGCTGTCCGGATGAAAAAGGTCAGATAGACCTTAAAAAGCTGATGACATATCTTGGAAATGAGGGCATTGACAGCATTCTGCTGGAAGGCGGGGGCACGCTGAACGACAGTGCACTGCGGGCAGGAATTGTAAAAGAGGTACACTGTTTTATCGCACCAAAATTATTTGGTGGAAAGAACAGTAAGACACCGGTGCAAGGAATCGGCATCGAACTTCCCTCAGAAGCATTGAAACTGAAGTGTACGGATATCTGCCGGATCGGTGAAGACATCAGGATAATCTGCCAGGTATGCGGAAAAGAACAGGAGGAGCCATGTTTACAGGAATCGTAGAAGAGAAAGGATCGGTCCGCTATATGCAGCTGACCGGAGAGTCGGGAGTTCTGGCAGTCAAGGCGAAGAAGGTATTGGAAAGAACGAAGATCGGTGACAGTATCGCAGTCAATGGAGTGTGTCTGACAGTTACATCACTTCAGCCGGATGGATTTACTGCAGATGTGATGGCAGAGACCATCAGGAGAAGCAGTCTGGGAAGTTGTAAAGTCGGAAGTCAGGTGAATCTGGAACGGGCAATGGCTGCAGACGGAAGATTTGGAGGACATATCGTAAGCGGTCATATTGACGGAACCGGTGTGATCCGGTCTCTGACCCGGGAGGAGAATGCCATCTGGGTATCTATCGGAACATCGCCGCAGATATTACATCTGATCGTAGAAAAAGGCTCCATCTGTATAGATGGCATCAGCCTGACGGTGGCAAAAGTAGAGGAAGAGGGATTTCAGGTATCGGTTATCCCGCATACAGGAGAAGAAACGACGCTTTTGGAAAAAGTGCCGGGCGATTCGGTGAATCTGGAGAATGATGTGATCGGAAAATACGTAGAAAGGCTGTTAGGCCTTGGAAAGAGTGAAGAAGAGAAAAAAGAATCCGGAATTACGATGGAATTTTTGCAGGAATTCGGATTTTAGAACAGGAGGATAAATAGAATGTCACAAAACAATCAGTACAATACAATCGAAGAGGCACTAAGGGATCTGAGGGAAGGAAAGGTTATTCTGGTTACAGATGATCCGGACAGAGAGAACGAAGGGGATCTGGTATGTGCAGCAGAGTTTGCAACACAGGAGAATATCAATTTTATGGCGACTTATGCGAAAGGGCTTATCTGTACACCGATGAGTGCGGAAATTGCAGCAAGGCTTAACTTTCCACCGATGGTTGCGGAGAATACCGATAATCACAGCACAGCATTTACCGTTGCGGTGGACCATGTTGATACGACGACAGGTATTTCGGCAGCAGAACGTTCCTATACAATCATGAAATGTGTGGATGAAGATGCAAAGCCGGAAGATTTCAGAAGACCGGGACATGTATTTCCACTCATTGCCAGAAAAGGCGGAGTCCTGGTGCGGAACGGACACACAGAGGCAACGACTGATCTGGTGAGACTGGCTGGATTGAAAGAATGCGGCGTGTGTTGTGAGATTATGAAAGAAGATGGCACAATGATGCGTACACCACAGTTGTGGGAACTTGCAAAAGAGCATAATCTTACATTTATTACAATCCGTGATCTTCAGGATTACATGAGAATCCATGAAAAACATGTAAAAGAAGAGGCGGTTGCAGACCTTCCGACGCAGTATGGAGATTTCAGACTTCACGGATATATCAATGATATTACAGGAGAACATCATCTTGCACTGGTAAAAGGTGATATCGGAGACGGTGAAGATGTACTTTGCAGGGTACATTCGGAGTGCCTGACAGGTGATGCATTTGGCTCGCTTAGATGTGACTGTGGTCTGCAGCTTCAGACAGCGATGCGTCAGGTAGAAGCAGAAGGCAGAGGGATCATTCTTTACATGAGGCAGGAAGGCAGAGGAATCGGGCTGCTCAATAAGATCAAGGCATATGCACTGCAGGAGCAGGGATATGATACGGTAGAGGCCAATGTAAAGTTGGGATTTGCACCGGATCTCAGAGAGTACTGGATCGGAGCGCAGATATTATCGGATCTCGGAGTGAAGTCATTGAGACTTCTGACCAATAATCCGGACAAAGTCTATGGACTTGGTGGGTTTGGACTGAAGATCAATGAAAGAGTACCGCTGGAGATCCCACCGCAGAAGTATGATCTGAAATATATGAAGACAAAACAGGAAAAGATGGGACACATTTTCAAAGAAATAGAATTATAAAAAGATTTAATGAATAACAGGAGGAAGAAATCATGAGACAGATCAATTTAGTAGAAGGAAAAGTAGTAGCACCTGAGGGAATGAAAGTCGGAATCGTGGCTGCCAGATTCAATGAGATCATTGTGAATAAGTTATTGGGCGGAGCCGTCGACGGGCTGGTAAGACATGGGGTAGAAGAAGAGAACATTACGGCTGCATGGGTACCGGGAGCATTTGAGATTCCGCTGACTGCACAGAAGATGGCACAGTCCGGAAAGTATGATGCAGTCATCTGCGTGGGAGCAGTTATCCGCGGGGATACTTCCCACTATGATCTGGTGTGTAATGAATCGGCCAAAGGAATCGCGCAGGTTGAACTTGCAACAGGAATTCCGGTATTATTCGGAGTAATCACAACAGAGAATATCGAACAGGCTATCGCACGTGCAGGAAGTAAAGCAGGAAATAAAGGATATGACTGTGCATTGTCCGCAATTGAGATGGTAAATCTGATGAAGCAGCTTTAATCAGGTGCAGCCGATGGTGAAAACAATCATTTTTGATTATGATGGAACGATACATAATACTCTTGGAATCTATGAGCCGGCGTTCAGGGAAGCTTATCAGTGGTTGGCAGAACAGAATGTTGTAGAGGAACAGAAGATAGAGACGGCGCAGATCGCAGGATGGCTGGGCTTAAACAGCAAAGAAATGTGGGATACATTTCTGCCGGAATTAGATCAGAGATACAAAGATCAGGCGAGTGCGATCGTGGGAGATTCCATGGTCAGGCAGATCAGGAAGCACCGGGCAGTGTGGTATCCGGGAGCGGAAGAGATGCTTACAGCTTTGAAGAACAGAGGATATCATCTTGTGATCTTAAGCAACTGTAAAGTGGCATACCGCAAAGCACATTGGGAAGAATTCCGAATGGAAAGATGGTTTGAACAGTTTTATGACTGTGAATCGTATGGTTTCTGCCCTAAGACGGAGATCGTGCAGGAAGTTATCCGGGACTATCCGGGACCTTATCTGGTGATCGGAGACAGAAGACAGGATTTGGAATGTGCCAGATCCTGTAAAAGTCCGTTTATCGGATGCCTGTATGGTTATGGTGAGAAGGGAGAACTGGATGGAGCAGATTATTTTGTGAAATCTGTAGAAGAGATAACCGGAATCATATAATGTGAAAAAAATACACAAAAATAGAACTGTATTTTTGTAAATTATGTTTAATTCCACTCTTGCACTTTACAAGAAAAAAGTGTAAAACATTAAGTAAGATAAAAAAGTAAATAAGAAATGCAATGAAAGGGATACGTCATAAAAGTTAACTGGAATTCAGAGAGCCGTTGGATGGTGTGAAACGGCAGAAAGTATTTTATGATATCACCCAGGAGCATCCCGCTGAAATATACAGGTTGGAAGAATCAACATAGTCAGGTATCGAGTAAGCCGGGACGTTGTCTTCACGTTACAGAAGAAACTGTTAGATATTTTGACAGTAACAAGTGGTTGTGGTTAGTGATGACTGCAGTAAAACGAAGTGGTACCACGGAAGAATATTCCGCCTTTGTTATCCGAAAGGATAGCGAAGGCGTTTTTTTATATATTTACTTTAAAGAGAAAGAAGAGGGATTGTTTTATGAGTGGAATATTAATGATGATCATTGCCATTGTTGTGCTTGGTGGAGCATATCTTCTTTATGGTCGTTATCTCCAGAACAAATGGGGCATTGACCCAAATGCCAAAACTCCAGCATATGAGATGGAAGACGGGGTTGACTATGTACCGGCCGATACGAACGTCGTATTCGGTCACCAGTTTGCATCAATCGCAGGTGCAGGTCCGATCAACGGACCGATACAGGCAGCAATCTTCGGATGGCTTCCGGTACTTTTGTGGATCTTAATCGGAGGGGTATTCTTTGGAGCCGTTCAGGATTTCGCATCTATGTATGCATCTGTAAAGAATAAAGGACGTACAATCGGATATATCATTGAAGAATATATCGGAAAATTAGGTAAGAAATTATTCCTGTTATTCTGCTGGCTGTTTTGTATTCTGGTCGTTGCAGCTTTTGCTGATGTTGTAGCCGGAACTTTTAATGGATTCTCAGTAAGTGAAGCTGGAAAAGTAACAAAAATTGCAGCTAACGGTGCAGTCGCAACTACTTCTATGATATTTATCTTAGAAGCAGTCGGACTTGGAATGTTTTTGAAGTATATGAAATTCAACAAGTGGATTAATACAGCGGTTGCAATCGTATTATTGGTAGCAGCAATCGCACTGGGACTTCACTTCCCAATGTATGTAGGACTGGATGCATGGCATCTCATCATCTTCGTTTACATCCTGATTGCCAGTGTCGCTCCTGTATGGGCACTTCTTCAGCCTCGTGACTATCTGAATAGTTACCTTTTGATTTTTATGATCGTTGGTGCGGTTATTGGTGTATTTGTAGCAAATCCATCTTGTAACCTTCAGGCATTCACAAGCTTTAACGTAGATGGACAGTATATGTTCCCAATCTTATTTGTAACGATCGCTTGTGGTGCGGTTTCCGGCTTCCATTCACTGGTATCTTCCGGTACAGCATCCAAACAGATTAAGAATGAGAAGAACATGCTTCCTGTATCATTCGGAGCAATGTTAATGGAAAGTATGCTTGCAGTTATTGCACTGATTGCAGTTGCATCTTTTGCTAAAGGTGAAGCAGCAGCACAGGGACTGACAACACAGCCTCAGATTTTCGCCGGAGCGATTGCGAACTTCCTGTCAGTCATCGGACTGCCACACTCTCTTGTATTTACGCTGATCAATCTGGCAGTATCCGCATTTGCACTGACTTCTCTGGATTCCGTAGCCAGAGTAGGCCGTCTGTCATTCCAGGAATTCTTCCTCGATGATGATGTAGATCAGGATAACATGAGTCCATTCTTAAAAGTGGTAACGAATAAATACTTTGCAACGGTTATTACACTGGTACTTGCATATTTCCTGACAAAAGTCGGTTATGCAGAGATCTGGCCTTTATTCGGTTCAGCCAACCAGCTGTTATCTGTACTGGCACTGGTAGCTTGTGCGGTATTCCTTAAGAAAACGAAGCGCAAGGGATTCATGCTCTGGGGACCAATGGTATTCATGATGGCTGTTACATTTACAGCACTTGGTATGACGATCGTGAAACTGACAAAAGCATTCCTGACAACAGGGCTGGATCTTGGAAATACATTACAGCTGATTTTTGCCGTATTGCTTCTGATCCTTGGTGTGTTGGTTGCAATCCAGGGTGTAAAGAAACTTCTTGAAAAAACAGATGATAAGAAAGCAACAGCTTAATCATTATTTTATTCGTAATAAGAACATATAAGAGAAACTGTGGTAATAGCGTGAAGGTTATTATCGCAGTTTTTTTGTTTTATATTATATATAGTAGAGACAGATTCTGCGCAATTGGATAAAATGTATAAAAAAACATAGGTCAATATAAAAATATTGATAATTAATCCAAAAATATTCTATGTCAAAAAAATAGTGTTGTTATTATAATGAGATTAGTCAATGAGTTAGACGCGATTAAAAACAAAACGCACAAAACAGGAGGAAAGAAAATGAAAAAGAAAAAAGTATTTGCACTCATGATGGCAGCAACACTTGCATTATCACTGGCAGGCTGCGGAGGATCTTCGTCAGGTGATTCAAAATCATCAGGATCTTCAGACAGCAGTTCTGTAGCCAATAAGGACAAACCGCTTTGCTGGTTTAACCGTCAACCTTCTAATAGTTCAACAGGGGAATTGGACAAAGAAGCGTTGAATTTCAACAAAGATACTTATTATGTAGGATTTGATGCTAATCAGGGAGCAGAACTTCAGGGAGAGATGGTTGTTGATTATATCAAAGCAAATGCTGATAAGATTGACAGAAATGGTGATGGAGTTATCGGATACGTACTTGCAATCGGTGACATCGGACATAATGATTCTATCGCACGTACACGTGGTGTTCGTGCGGCACTTGGAACAGGAGTTAAAGATGGTGACGAAGTTGCTTCCAAGCCGGCAGGAACAAACGTAGACGGAAAAGCAAAAGTTGTCCAGGATGCTAAGATTGATGTAGACGGAAAAGAATTTACAGTCCGTGAGCTTGCTTCTCAGGAAATGAAGAACTCAGCAGGGGCAACATGGGATGCGGCTACAGCAGGTAACGCAATCGGAACATGGGAAGCTTCTTTCGGAGATCAGATCGATATTGTTGTTTCTAACAATGATGGTATGGGAATGTCAATGTTTAATGCATGGGCAAAAGATAACAAAGTTCCTACATTCGGATATGATGCAAACAGTGACGCTGTTGCAGCAATCGCTGATGGATACGGCGGAACAATCTCTCAGCATGCAGATGTTCAGGCTTATCTGACATTAAGAGTACTCCGTAACGCACTTGACGGAGCAGACGTGGATACAGGTATTGGTACAGCAGATGATGCCGGTAACTGCCTGACAGAAGGTGAAGATTACAGATACAGCGAAGAAGAAAGATCTTACTACGCATTAAATGTTGCAGTAACAGCTGATAATTACAAAGACTTTACAGATTCAACAAAGATTTATGACAAAGTGTCAAAACAGCTTGATTCAAGCAAGAGTCCATCTAAGAAAGTATGGCTTGATATTTACAATGCATCAGACAACTTCCTGAGCTCAACATACCAGCCACTTCTTGAGAACTATGATGATCTCCTTAACCTGAAGGTTGATTACATCGGTGGAGATGGACAGACAGAGTCAAACATCACAAACCGTCTCGGAAATCCAAACGAATATGATGCATTTGCAATTAACATGGTTAAGACAGACAATGCATCAGCATACACATCACTTCTCTCAAAATAAGAGACTGGTTAAATGGTAAATGAATGAAACGCAGAGGGGTGTCAGAGATGATACCCTTCTTTCATCAAGAAAAGGAAGCAGAGTTATGACAGTAGATAAGAATAAATACATCTTATCGATCAATGGCATGAGTAAGTCGTTCGGTAGAAACAAAGTTCTGAAACATATAAACCTGAATGTCAAACCTGGGACCATTATGGGACTTATGGGTGAAAACGGTGCCGGAAAATCGACAATGATGAAATGTCTCTTTGGTACTTATCAGAAAGATGAGGGGACAATTATATTAGACGGCAGAGAAGTAAATTTCTCGGGACCAAAAGATGCACTGGAAAACGGAGTAGCGATGGTACACCAGGAATTGAACCAATGTCTTGAAAGAAGCGTTGTAGATAATATGTTTCTTGGACGATATCCAAAGAATTCTTTTGGAATTGTCGATGAAGGAAGAATGAAAAAGGAAACTGCAAATCTCTTCAGACAGCTTGGAATCACAGCAAATCTGACACAGCCAATGAAAAAAATGTCTGTGTCCCAGCGGCAGATGTGTGAGATTGCAAAAGCTATTTCCTATCATTCCAAAGTAATTGTACTGGATGAACCAACCTCATCCCTGACAGCACCGGAAGTTGAGAAACTTTTCAAGATGATGCGTCAGTTGAAAGCACAGGGAATTTCGCTGATTTATATATCACATAAGATGGATGAGATATTCAATATATGTGATGAGATATCTGTGCTCAGAGATGGTAGTCTGGTTATGACAAAAGAGTGCAAAGATACAGATATGAATGAACTGATATCGGCAATGGTTGGGCGCTCGCTGGATAACAGATTTCCACCTGTTGACAATGAGCCCGGAGAGAAGATTCTCTCTGTACAGAATCTTTCGTCAAAATATGCACCAAAGATTCAAAATGTATCCTTTGATATCAGAAAAGGAGAAATATTTGGATTTTACGGTCTGGTTGGTGCCGGACGTACGGAACTTTTAGAAACAATTTTCGGAATCCGCACAAGAGCAGAAGGAAATGTAATATACGATGGAAAGATTATGAACTTTTCATCGCCGAGAGATGCAATGGATCATGGATTTGCCCTGATCACAGAAGAAAGAAAAGCTAATGGTCTGTTCTTAAAAGGCGATATTACATTTAATACGACCATCGCTAACATGAACCATTATAAGAATGGTGCAGTGCTGTCACATGACAGAATGGTACGTGCAACTGCGGAAGAGATTAAAATCATGCATACAAAGTGTATGGGCCCGGATGATATGATCACAAGTCTTTCCGGAGGAAATCAGCAGAAGGTAATCTTCGGAAAATGGCTGGAGCGTTCACCGAGTGTATTCATGATGGATGATCCGACACGAGGAATTGATGTTGGTGCAAAATATGAGATTTACGAACTGATCATCAATATGGCAAAGCAGGGGAAAACAATTATTGTTGTATCTTCTGAGATGCCGGAGATTCTTGGTATTACGAACCGTATCGGTGTTATGTCAAACGGACGACTGGCCGGAATCGTAAATACAAAAGAGACGAACCAGGAAGAATTATTGAGACTCAGTGCAAAATATCTGTAACAGAGAGGGGTATGGAAGATGGCAGAAAAAAGCATTATCATTTCGGCTGAAGAAGAAGCAATACTTTTGAAACCGATTGACGAATATGTTGGAAAAATACAGGAGCAGATCGATGCACTGCGTGTGGAAGGATCTGACAAAGTCAACAGTTTAAAAAATCAGATTGCAATAGCAAAAGAGAATAAGAACTTAACAAAAGAAGAACAGAATAAGATTATCGGGGAATGTAAGAAGAATCTGGAGAAGGCAAAAGCAACAGAAGATGCAAATAAACAGCAGATTGCAAAACTGATCGCAGATGCTGAAGGTTTTCTTTCCAAACATTACAACAGTGAGTATTATAACATTGTTGCAAAGAGCTGCGAAGCAGAGAAAAAAGCGGAAAACAGTAATTTTGAAAAATTAAAAGCGGATCTGCAGGAAGAACATAAGAAGGCAGTCAGCAGCCTGAAAGATGCAGAAGAGATCAAAGCTGAAAAATACACATATAAGAATAAATTATATGATGCGCAGATGACACATGAATCCAGGATCCAGGAGATCAAGGATAGAAAACATGATGCATACATGCATAAGTTCCACCTGATCGATCTGCTCAGAATGTCAAAATATACATTTGCACAGAAGCAGGCACAGAATTTTGAAAATTACAAGTACACATTTAATATGACACAGTTCTTGTATAAGAACGGTCTGTATATTGTAATTATCATGATCTTTATCGCATTGTGTATTATTACACCATTCGTGAAAAATACACAGCTTTTTACAACCACAAACATCCTTAACATTTTGCAGCAGGCTTCACCGCGAATGTTCCTTGCACTTGGAGTTGCCGGTCTGATCCTTCTGACAGGTACAGACCTTTCTGTAGGACGTATGGTTGGTATGGGTATGGTTACAGCAACCATTATCATGCATAACGGAATTAACACAGGTACTGTGTTTGGACATGTTTTTGATTTTTCGGGTATGGCACCGGCATCAAGAGCTATATTAGCATTATGTGTGTGTATAATTTTCACAACTGTATTTGCAATGACAGCCGGATTTTTCATGGCAAGATTTAAGATGCATCCATTTATTTCAACGATGGCAAATATGTTGATCATCTTTGGTCTTGTTACATATGCTACAAAAGGAGTTTCTTTTGGTGCGATTGATCCGACAATCCCGAATATTTTTATTCCACAGGCAGGACGTTTTCCGATGATTATTTTATGGGCAGTAGTTGCGATTGCTGTTGTATGGTTTATCTGGAATAAGACAACATTTGGAAAAAATTTATATGCAGTTGGTGGAAATCCAGAGGCGGCAGCTGTATCAGGAATCTCGGTATTTAAAGTAACGATGGGAGCATTTATCCTTGCAGGTATCCTTTATGGATTCGGTTCATGGCTGGAGTGTGTACGAATGGTTGGATCCGGTAGTGCCGCTTACGGACAGGGATGGGATATGGACGCCATTGCAGCCTGCGTAGTTGGTGGAGTTTCCTTTACCGGTGGTATTGGTAAGATATCGGGAGTTGTGACAGGTGTACTGATCTTTACATCATTGACCTATTCTTTGACGGTTCTTGGTATTGATACAAACCTTCAGTTTATTTTTGAAGGTATCATTATTCTGGCAGCAGTAACACTTGACTGTCTGAAATATGTACAGAAGAAATAATAAATAAAAGACTGTTTATACAGGTTTATACAAAAAGAAGTAGACCGTCCTGCTCATCGGAAAGATGAAAGGGACGGTTTTTTCAACATGATGCGTTCGAAAGGAATTTGTGAGTAAAAAAATTTTGAAGGCAGATTTTGTATTTGGATATGTTATAAGAGACGTAAATTTGTTATACTGGAATAAACGTATAGCGGTCATGAAAAAGGGGAAAAAGATGGAACGATATAAAGTGATTCTCGTAGATGATGAAGCCGAAGTCATCGATATGATAGAGAAAAAAATTCATTGGAATGATCTGGGGTTTGAGGTGGCAGGAAGTGCGACAAATGGGGTAAAAGCACTGGAATTAGTAGAAAAACTCCAGCCGGATGTGGTGCTGACGGATATTAAGATGCCTTATATGGACGGGTTAGAGTTATCCAGAAGGCTGAATCGGGAATATCCGAATATTTATATCATGCTCTGTACGGGATTTGATGAGTTTGAATATGCGAAAGAAGCAGTGCATTTGGAAATCAAGGAATATATGCTCAAACCGGTCAATGCAACAGAATTGTCAGAAAGTCTGACTAATTTGAAACATACGCTGGACAGGGAAAGAGAAGAAAAATTAAATGTAAAAAAATTAAATGATTATTTTCAGGAAGTACTTCCGAAATTACAGTCCAATTTTTTTATTTCATTAATTGAAGGAAGAGTAGAAAAACATGATTATGAAAGGTTTTTACAGGCATATCAGGTAGATATGAAAGGACCTCTCTTTGGTTGTGTAATCTTCCACACATCGGAGAACCATGTGCCAGAAGGCATGAACCCACTGCTTTTATCCATGTCGGTAGAAAGAGAGATCAAGCAGAGACTGATGGATCAGTGGAACTGTCGAGAATTTATATATATGGGAAATACACTGCTGATTCTGGAACTGGATGCGGAAGATAAGATTACCCAGATAACAGATGCCTGTGACAGATTCTGTCGGTGGGCGTACCGCATCATGGGTGCAGTTGTTACAGCGGGAATCGGAACCGTGTGTGACAGCCTGTATGAGATCAGTCTTTCCTATGAACGGGCAAGAGAAGCAGTTTCTTACAGGGTTTTATACGGAACAAAACGGGCAATTAATATTGGAGAGATTGTTCCGAAGGAACAGATCAAACCGGTTCAGTCAGAAGAGTCAAGGATGCAGATGCTATTTCGTGCAATTCGTATAGGAGATTCGGCAGAGATAGAGCGGGCAGCACATGGAGAGATGGAAAAGCTTCATAAAAATACAGAAACCATGAGTCAGTATAATCTTGCTACAATGGAGATCGTCAGTGGATTTTTTAAGTTCTGTACAGATAATTCGCTGGATTTCAATAAAATATCCGGTAATATGCAGAATATTTACGAAAAAGTATCGCAGATGGATGAGAGTTCACTGACAGCATGGATTGTGCAGATGTCGGAAACAATCAGTGAAAAGCTGAAATGTGCAAGAAACAGTTCTGCCAGACGGCTCATTGTGGAAGCACAGAACATTGTGAAAGAAAGGTATATGGAGGCGGATATATCATTGGACGAGGTATGTGCGGTTCTCGGTGTATCGAATTCTTATTTTTCTTCTGTATTTAAAAAAGAAGCGGGAAAATCGTTTATCTCTTATTTAACAGATTACAGAATGGATATTGCGGCAGAGATGATATTAAATACAGATGAGAAAAGTTACACAATAGCAGAAAAAGTGGGGTATCTCGATGCCAATTATTTTAGTTATGTATTTAAAAAGAAGTTTGGAGTTTCTCCTTCGAAGTATAGAGCATCTGTAAAGTAGAACAGTAATCCGTATGAAGGGAACAGGAAAAAGCGTGAAAAAAAGAAAAAAAGATTCGGATTTCAAAAAAAATGTTGTATTTAATATACAGTCAATCATCATGTCTGTTCTTATGGCGATTACACTTGTCACGATTGTAACTATGGGATTCCTTTTGTATCAAAGATTTAAGCTTGCGATTGATAAGATGGCAGTATCAAATACAGAGGCGACGGTGGAAAGCACGGTAGACAGGGTGAATTCGGACCTGTTAGATATCAGGCAGATTTTTAATGCAGCGAATTATAATATCGTACAGGAATTTGATATATCCAGTGAAAAATTTGCTGAACAGTTCAGCTTATTATACGAGGTGAATTCGGATAAAATCGAGAGTCTGGCATTATATGGGAACGAAGGCCGGCTGATTGCTTCGGAACCGGTTGCTGTTGAAAAAGAAAATATAGATGTAACGGGACAGGACTGGTATAAGAATGCCGAGAGTGCAATTGAAAATGTACATTTTTCCGTTCCGCATATTCAGAATTTGTATGAAGATGGTCTGTATCGTTATCATTGGGTTGTTTCACTGAGTCGTTATGTGGATATAAACGATGGGGAGATTCCGGGAAGCGGAGTCCTTCTTGTAGATATGAAATATTCGGTGATCGAAGATGTCTTAAAGCAGATTAATGATTCTTCGGAAGGAATCTATTATTATATGATCAGCCGTGACGGACAGATGATCTATCATCCGAGAAAAACAGAGATGGCCAGGGGACTGTTTGAGGAGAATAGTCTGAAGGCTTCCGGGTATGAGGAGGGCACTTATGAGATCACAACAGACGGACACAAGGAAAGTGTAGTGGTTGGCAACATTGCCTATACAGGATGGAAACTGATCGGAGTTGTACCGGAGAGCGTGCAGACTGCAAGAATTAACAATTTCAGATATTATATCTTTACAACAATCATGGTTCTTATGATGATGCTTCTGGAAGGAAACAGGCTGATTTCCAGAAAAATATCCAAACCGATCCGGAAACTGGATGAATCGGTTAAAACATATGAAGCAGGAGGAAAACCGGATATTTACATAGGAGGTTCTTCAGAAATACGACATTTGGGTTATTCCGTTCAAAGATCATATGAACGGATTGAGACGCTTATGGGGGAAATTATCCGTCAGCAGAATGAACGGAGAAAAAGTGAACTGGATGCATTACAAAGTCAGATTAATCCACATTTTCTCTATAATACACTGGAATCTATTACCTGGATGGTCGAAGCACAGAAAAATGAAGAAGCAGTTATTATGATCTCCGAACTGGCAAAGCTTTTAAGAGTCAGTTTATCCCGCGGAAAGACGATCATTCCGGTTAAAGATGAACTTCAGCACAGCAGAAGCTATATGAATATCCAGCTTATGCGTTATAAAGAACGTTTTCAAATGGAATTTCAGACGGATAAAGAGATAGAAGATTATTGTATTGTAAAATTAGTCATTCAGCCGATTCTCGAAAATGCAATTTATTACGGCGTGGGAAATATGGATGAGGACGATGAAGGAAAAATCACAGTCCGGGGAGAAAAGAAAGAAGACGATATTTACATTATTATAGAAGATAATGGAATGGGAATGCGAAAAGAAGTTCTGGAAAATATCCTGAAAGATAACAATAAAGTTCCAAAACATGGTTCGGATGTTGGTGTGATCAATGTGCATTCCAGAATTCAGCTGATGTTTGGTGAGCAATATGGCCTGGAGATATATAGTGAACCGGATGAGGGGACCAGGGTTGTTATCCATATACCGGCAATTCCATATACAAAGGAGAATGCGGAACAATTGGAGATGCAGAAATATATACAGGGGAGGGATGTAGATGAAAAAGAATAAAATTACATTCCTGATACTGGAGTGTATTTTCCTGATACTGACATTATTTTTTGCATGGAAGATTTTTGACCGGGATGTGCCGGAAAAACGAGTGGCGGTGATCTTACCGGAATCAGGAGATAACCGGTGGAATTCACTGATTAAAGGAATGAAGCAGTCGGCGAAAATAAACAATCTTCATATGATTATCTGTAATACAGATGAAATTGAAAATGCAGAGATGGAAAAAGAAATTATAAAAGAGCAGAAGCGCAACAATATAGATGCATTTATCATATGTCCGGCACCGGGAAGTGATACGAAAGACATGTTAAAAAAACAGTGTGCCAAGACGCCATACACACTGATCATGGAGGATGTATATTCCAAAGAAGGCGGGAATTCCGGTAATCCGGTAATCGGACCGGATTATTATAAGATAGGTTCTGAACTTGGAAAGCAGCTGGGAAAGAAGCGGCAGAAAATCGGAGTTGTCGCAAACTGGAAAGAATCAAAGTCAGATCAGGATGCGATTCGGGGATTAAAGGATTCGCTGAAAGATACCAAAAGTGAGATCGACTGGTATTGTTACCGGAAAAAAGATCAGAATATCTATGAAAAAGTGAGTAAAAAAGATAAAGTAGATGCAATAGTGGTTCTGGATCCACATGCATTGGAAGAACTAGGCGAGCAGTCTGATGAAGATTCATATCAGGGAGCGGACATATATGGCATTGGGAGCAGTGTAAAAGCGGTAGTGTTATTGGATAACGGAAATATCCAGGGACTGGTGGTTCCGGATGCCTATGAGATCGGATATAAAAGTGTCGGGGAAATGGCACAAAGGCTGGAACACAGATTCTACAGGCTAAAAGGCCATAAGACAGAGATAAAGGTGTTTGACAGAGATGAATTTTCATTAAATGATAATATGGAAAGGTTCTTATATTCTTATGAGTAAAAAAAACAGAAAAAGAAGAAGTGTGATAGCAGTTATCCTGCTGATTGCTTTTCTGATTACCGGATGTGAAGACAAGAGTGTAAAGACAGATCATATCATCCGGATAGGAGTTGTAACCTATACGCAGGATGATCCATTTATCAATGCTATGACGGATCAGTTAAAAGAGAATCTGAAAAAAATGGATACAAATCATATGAAAATCATCACAACGGTAAAAAACGGCGATGATAATCAGCAGGATCAAAATGAGATCGTTGAGGAGATGATTGACGCCGGCTGTGATGTATTGTGTGTGAATCTGGTTGACAGAACGGCACCATCCCGTATTATCAGGATGGCAAAACAAGAAGATATCCCGGTTCTCTTTTTTAACAGGGAGCCGGTCAGGGAGGATCTGATGCAATGGGAGAAGCTGTATTATATAGGATGTAACGCAGAGCAGTCCGGGATCATGCAGGGAGAAATTGTGGCGGATTATATTAAGAATCATCCGGAAGTTGATAAGAATCAGGATGGGAAGATTCAGTACATACTTCTGGAAGGAGAGGCCGGACATCAGGATGCCATCAGCAGAACAGACTATTCGGTTAAGACCTTGCTTGAACAGGGGATTAATCTTGAAAAATTGAGTTATCAGTTTGCAGACTGGAACCGTGGACAGGCTGAAAACAGGATGAGTCGTCTTATTGAACAATATGGAGATGAGATAGAACTGGTTATTTCCAATAATGATGAGATGGCACTGGGAGCAGTGGAAGCCTGGCAGAAGGCCGGATATGACTGCCGGAACTGGCCTGTCATATTTGGAATTGACGGTCTGGACGATGCGCTGGAGGCAATCAAGACTGGAAAAATGAAGGGAACCGTCTATAATGATAAAGAGGATCAGGCAATGGAATTGGCGAAATTATCGGTAGAGATTGTCTGTGGAAAAGACACAAATCGGAAACATTTAAAGGAAGGCAGATATTATGTCTCCGAATATTGCCGTGTGGATAGCAGTAATGTAGATCATTTTTTGAAATAATAATGAGGAAATAGAAAATGGATAACGCATGGATAATTGCATTTTACAAAGAAACAGATCCGGTAAAAAGACTGGAGTTATTAAAAGCAAATACCGGCGACGGAGAGTCGGAGAAAGACAAATACCGGAAACAGTTATGGATTGCAAGATATGGAAAACGAACACCCGTAAAAGATGAATTTATGAGATGTCTTATGGAAATGAAATATCTGGCAGAGGGTACGACAGTGGATCTGGGAGGAAAACGGAGAAAGCAGGGAGCGAAGATAGCTGCCACTTTGGGGCTGTCAGAATCACTGCTTCAGGAAAAAGTATATAAGGAAATTCTTTTGCAGGAGCTTCAGAATGTCTTTTTGAAATTCATTGAAGTCAGCAGGGGAGGAAGAGCATTTACGTCACTTGTATTTGGAATGGGACAGATGTCAGAAGAAGGAGTGACAAAAAAGATTGCGCAGCAGATTAGTATGATCGCTTTTCGTGCACCGCATCTGCTTCATATGGAGAAAGAGTTTGCGCTGTTACAGGAGGCGGCGCTTGAGGCTTTCAGGCAGGTATATCCGAACAGGGAACATTTCCTGAAAAAATAAAGATAGCAGGCATGTATAGTAGATGGAAAGAACAAATGTTCGGAAAAACACTTGAAAACAAGAACACTTGTTTGTATAATAAAACTATGAATATAGAAATCAAAAATAGTAATTATACAACACAGGAGAAATTACAGATTCTCGCTGATGCGGCAAAATATGATGTAGCATGTACGTCAAGTGGTTCCAGCCGCCGTGGAAAGAAAGGAGAACTCGGCAATACAGAGGCATGCGGCATCTGTCACAGTTTTGCAGCGGACGGAAGATGTATTTCTTTATTAAAGATTCTGATGACGAATCATTGTGCCTATGATTGTAAATATTGCATTAATCGTGCAAGCAACGATGTGAAACGGGCAACATTTACACCCGAAGAGATCTGTGAACTGACGATTGAGTTTTACAAGCGGAATTATATAGAAGGCCTTTTCTTAAGCTCCGGAGTTTTGAAAAATCCGACATACACGATGGAAAAGATGTGTGAGACTTTACTGCTGCTTCGCACAAAATATCATTTTAACGGATATATCCATGTGAAGACGATTCCGGGAGCTTCGGATGAACTTCTTGCCGCAGCGGGATATCTGGCCGACCGTATCAGTGTGAATCTGGAACTTCCGACGGAAGAGAGTCTTCGGACTCTTGCACCGAATAAGACAATGAAGACAATCCTTAATCCTATGGGAAAGGTTCAGAATACAATTGCTGCACACCGGATGGCCATCGGAAAGACAGCATATATGGAAAGAAGCAGGGGAAATCAACTGTTAAATAACGGCATTTTTTCGGAAATATCCAAAAGGAATTATCGGGAAAGCCTGGAAGAAAAAAAGAAGACAGACAGACTGTCGGATGGAAAGGACGGAACTTTGCCTTCTCAAAAAGAAATGGGGAGAGTGGATGGACTCCTTACATGGGACAATGCATATCAGTTAGCACCCCATGATATGTCTGGTTTAAAGCGTCGTTTTGCACCTGCCGGGCAGAGTACACAGATGATCATCGGTGCGACGGGGGAAAGTGACTATACATTATTGCAGACGACCCAGCAGTTGTATCAGGGCTTTGATCTGAAACGAGTGTTTTACTCAGCATATATTCCGCTGAATGAGGATGATGCACTGCCGGGGCTTGGAACACCGACACCGCTTTTGCGTGAACACCGCCTCTATCAGGCAGATTGGCTGCTTAGATTTTATGGATTCCAGGCAGGTGAATTATTGTCGGAAGAAAAGCCGGATTTCAATGAACTGGTCGATCCAAAGTGTGACTGGGCATTACGACATCTCGAACAATTTCCTGTGGAAATAGAGACTGCAAGTTATGCAAGACTGCTTCGGGTACCTGGAATCGGTCCCAAATCTGCCAGTCGGATCACACATGCAAGACGGTATGGAAGACTGGATTTTGCAAGCTTAAAGAAGATGGGTGTGGTACTTAAGCGGGCGCATTATTTTATTACCTGTGGGGGAAAACAGATGTATCATACACCGGTTGAAGCATCGTATATTATGAGACAACTGGTGAGTGTAGATAAGAAAGATGTATGGAATATAGAACATTCCAATGAATCTTATGTGCAATTGTCGTTGGCAGACTTTGGGATAGGGTAGGAAATTATGAAGATATATACTTGTAAGGATCGTCTGGAGGACATTATGACCTGCATCTATGATGCCTGGTCGGAAGCTTTACGAATCGGTCATGATCAGATACAATTAAAGAAAGAACCGATATTACAGCAGACAATGTTTGATGAGTATGTCCATGTAGACGGGGATAATGTGAAAGCAGAAAAAGTAATCCGTTCTGTTCGCAGGGATATTTCCGATGAAGCATATCTGGATGTATATTATGCAACCCTTTCTGCGGAGGAAGATGCGTTACAGGCAATCTATAATTTCCTGCGTGTCGGATTTGCAGTGGGAAGTAAGGTACTGGAACAGTATTCGAATCCTCATGTGATGCGCATGTTGGAACTTCGGCGGAAAGTCGGTAATGAAAGCCATCATTTTAATGAATTTGCACGATTCCAGTCGCTGGACAGAAAGGTCTATGTCAGTCATCTGGAACCCAAAAGTGATGTGGTCATGCTGGTTGGCAGACATTTTGCGGACCGGATGCCATCAGAACATTGGATGATCATAGATGATAACCGGAAAACAGCATGCGTACATCCAAAAGACGGAACAAACTATCTGCGTTATCTGACGGATGACGAATTTGAGTCACTTCGTAAAACAGAACAGTATGAAGATGAATATACAAAGATGTGGAAGACGTTTTTTCAGGTGGTTGCGATCAAAGAGAGGGAGAATTATGTGTGTCAGCGGAATTTGTTCCCAATCTGGAAGAGGAAGCATGCGGTGGAATTCAGAACGCCAAAGATATGAGCATAAAAACTTGCGAATCCTGAAAGAAATATCTGTCAGGAAGAGAATCATTGAAAGGGGAACAAATCAATGCAGCAAAAGTTAAAAGTGTTAATGTTAAATGGAAGCCCACGGGCTAATGGCAATACATCTGTTGCATTAAAAGAAATGGAACAGGTATTTAAAGATAACGGAATCGAGACAGAGATCATACTGGTCGGCAATAAAGATATTCGAGGCTGTATCGCCTGTGGTTCCTGCTATGAGAAAGGCAAATGTGTATTCAACGATATGGTAAATGAACTGGCACTAAAGTTTGAAGAAGCCGATGGACTTGTCGTTGCAAGCCCGGTATATTATGCGTCAGCAAATGCGACACTGATTGCCTGTCTTGATCGTTTGTTCTACAGCAGTCATTTTGACAAGACGATGAAAGTCGGAGCAAGTGTTGTATGTGCGAGACGCGGTGGTTGTTCGGCAACATTTGATGAATTGAACAAGTATTTTACAATCTCCGGAATGCCGGTTGCATCAAGCCAGTATTGGAACAGCATTCATGGACGTATGCCGGGTGAGTCAGAGCAGGACGGAGAAGGAAAACAGACGATGCGTACACTTGCAAGAAATATGACATTCTTGATGAAGAGTATTGCGCTTGGAAAAGAACAGTTCGGATTACCGGAAAAGGAAGAACGAATTGCGACACATTTTATACGGTAATGGGATTGGAGAAAAGCAAATGACAGATACACATATTTCAGAAAGATATGAATTTAGAAACATAAAACAGAACGAAGCAGAAGAAGCAGCAGAGATCGAAAGGATCTGTTTTCCGCCGAATGAAGCCTGTTCTAAGAAGCATATGAAAGACCGTGTTGCCGGAATTGCGGATTTATTTCTGGTAGTGATTGATAAAGAAAATGGAAAGATGGCAGGTTTTTTAAATGGACTTGCAACAGACGAGGTCGTATTAAAGGATGAATTTTTTACGGATGCAGGTCTGCATAATCCGGAAGGAAAGAATATCATGCTGCTGGGTCTGGATGTACTGCCGGAATACCGCAGTCAGGGGCTTGCAAGAGAACTGGTACGCCGGTATCTCGAAAGAGAATGGGGAAGGGGAAGAAAAGAGATTATCCTTACCTGCCTGGAATCGAAGGTAGCGATGTATGAGAAATTCGGATTTAAAGATAAAGGAATCGCGCAGTCAACCTGGGGCGGGGAAGAATGGCATGAGATGAGTGTAAGAATTTAATTACCGAAGCACTTGGAAGAATCAAAGGGAAAGATTTTGCAGAAGTATTGCAGAATCTTTCCTTTTGTGTTATTGTAAATTAACTTTAAAGAAAAGTTTCATATTCCTAAAAATTCTAAGCCCGAGGGCATCTCATTTCGGTATTTCAAATTCGAAACAATTATCCGATATGAAGACATAGTAACTAATAATTTTATATTGCTGGGATACAAGGAGGAGCTGTCTATGATGAATAAGCTGCAACAGTATTTTCCGATGATTCGGACAAAAGAAGAAGTTTTAAAAGAAATTGAGAATAATTCAAAGCTGAAAGAAATCTATGAAAATTGGCAAGAAGATGAAAGAGAAGAATTTCTGGCTTTTGTAACAGGAACAAAAGGTGTAAAAATGATGTATGATTTCATTAGTAAAGCTATTTTGAATCCAGAAATTTATGAAGAAAGAGTAGAAGAATTTTTATCGTTGTTGCTTCAACAGAAAGTGAAAATACTTGAAGTACTGCCGAATGAAGAGACGGGACTTTCGGATGGGTATTCTATTCTGATTATGGATATCGTGGTAGAATTAGAAAACGGAAGTATTGTCAATCTGGAGATACAAAAGAATGGTTACATGTTTCCGGGAGAACGAAGTGCATGTTATTCAGCAGATTTGTTATTGCGTCAATACAGAAGAGTACGCAAAAAGAATAAACAAGAAGGAAAGAAAACAAAATCATGTTATAGAGATATAAAAGATGTATACACGATTGTCTTGTTTGAAACAAGTCCATCACAGTTACACAAATTTAGAGATGTATATTTACATCATTTTGAACAGAAATCAGATACAGGAGCGGAAATGAATCTTCTACAGAAATATTTATTTGTAACGCTTGACAACTTTCGTAGTATTAAGCACAATAAAAGTAGTAAGATGATTATAAATAATCGGCTGGAAGCATGGCTTGCGTTTATGTGTATGGATGAGCCGGATGATATTCTGAGTATCATAGAAAAATATTCGGATTTTAAAGAAATGTATGAACAAATCTATGTGATCTGCCGTGATTTAGATGAGGTGATGGGAATGTTTTCAAAAGAATTACAGGAACTGGACCGGAATAGTGTAGAACTGATGGTAGATGAGATGCAGAAGGATCTGGATAAGACAAGAGAAGAACTGGAAGAATCAAAGATGGAAATAGAGGAGAAAGATCAGCAATTAAAAGAAAATAAATTACAATTAAAAAAAATGCAGGAAGAATTAGAACACTGGAAGAAAATGTATCAGCAAGAGAATAAATAGACAAGAACACAGGAGGTTATTAACGTGAGAAAAATAGTAAATATAAATACCACATCAACAAAAGAAGAACAGTTAAAAGACCTGATAACATCCATCCAACAAGTAAAAGATTCTCTGGTAAATATACTGGATGAATATGAAGAAGCCGGTGAAGTGGATAAAGCAGACACTCTGACGGAAGCGTTGGATGCATTGGAAGATGCATACGATGTGGTTAATGATGTACTGTTAGATGACTGATAAAATAGTAAAAATAGTCTGGAAGCTATAGTCTGAAATCAGAAATGAATCCCTGAAATCACAGTAAAACGACAAATGACTGTGATTTCAGGGATTTTTTTTCCATACGTTCGAAAAAGCTGTTATTGGCAATTTTAGCAAAAATATTATCTCATTTACAAATAAATCCACTCAGATTCTTGACGACTTTACTAAAAAATGTAAATATAGAAAACGTCGTTGACAAAAAGCACCAACACAGCTAGAATGAACTCAACAAGAAACAATACAAGTTGTACTATCAAGATGTATTTGGAGGAAGCAGCAAATGGAATTAAGAGACAAGATAGCAGGAGCATTATATGGGATGGCACTAGGTGATGCGATGGGCATGCCGGCAGAGTTGTGGGGACGTGAAAGAGCAAGAAAATTTTTCGGGGGAAAGATTACAGGATTTATCGACGGACCGAAGGAAAATGACGTGGCATTTAACTACGACAAAGCGCAGTTTACAGATGATACAGGCCAGGCTCTGGTACTTCTGGATTCATTAAAAGCTACAGATTATAAACCAGATGCGGCAGACATTGCAAAGCGTATGTTGGAGTGGGCAGAGAAGGAAAATGCATTTGAAAATAACATTCTCGGACCGACATCGAAGGTAGCTTTGGCGAATTTCCGTGACGGTGTGGATGCAAGTGCGATCACGAACAAAGCATTATCCAACGGAAGCTCTATGAGAATCGCGCCGATCGGATGCTTATTTACACCGGATCAGAGAACAGAGCTGATTGATTATGTATACGGTGTGTCTCAGGCAACGCATACCAGTGATGTGACAATTGCCGGAGCAGCCATGATCGCAGAAGGTGTGGCATCTGCAATTGTAAATAATGATTTTGAGCAGGTATTAAGTGACATCCTTTCGGTAGAAGAAGCAGGATATGAAAAGGGATGCGAGACATTCAGTCCAAGACTTGCGGAACGTGTGAAGATCGGTGTACAGATCGCAAAAGAATATGCAGACGATGCAGATACATTTTCAAAGAAAATCTATGATGTGATCGGATCCGGTGTGGGAATCATTGAATCCGTTCCGGCGGCAATTTCCATTGCATATTATACACAGGACCCGAATGAATGTTGTCTGATGTGTGCGAACCTAGGCGGTGATACCGATACCATCGGAGCTATGGCAACCGCAATCTGTGGGGCATTTACCGGATACTCAAAGATCAATCCGGAATACACGGAACTCTTAAGAGTACAGAATTCGGAGACGGATTTTGATGAATACATCAACATTCTTAAAAAAGGAAGGAAGTTGGCAGGATGCGGACGCTAGTAGTCGGTGCGGCAATCGTCGATCTGATGATGAAGATCGACCGGCTTCCGAAGAGCGGGGAAGATATTCCGTGCAGAGAGACGAAGACGGTAGTCGGCGGCTGTGCCTATAATGTGGCAAATACTTTGCGAAACCTGCATTGTGAACATGATCTGTGTGTACCGGTCGGAACCGGATCATTTGCAGATATTATCCGCAGAGGAATGAAAGAAAAAGGATACGAACCAGTGATTGAAGAACCGAGTGAAGACAATGGATACTGCTTAAGCCTGGTAGAAGCGGACGGTGAACGGACATTTATTACCGTTCAGGGAGCGGAATGCCATTTCAAGAAAGAATGGTTTGACCGGATTGACATGAGCCGATATGAGAATATCTACATTGCCGGTTATCAGGTGTGTGGAAACAGTGGAAAGATTATTGCTGACTGGTTGCAGAATGTACCGGATGTAGATAAAAAGAAGATCTTTTTTGCACCGGGACCGATGATAACAGAGATTGAACCTGAGACGATGGAAAAGTTGATGGCATTAAGTCCGGTGCTTCACATCAATGAGGCCGAGGCTGGGAACTACACCGGTCAGGAACATGTAGAAGACGCAGTGAAGGATATTTTCGCAAAAAGTCAGAATACCGTATTTGTTACACTTGGGGGAGATGGAACGATGTTCTATGATGGAGATGAGATTCAGAAAGTGGCATCGTTCAAGACGGAAGTCGTAGATACGGTTGGCGCAGGCGACAGCCATATCGGAGCAGTGATCGCAGGACTTTCAAAGGGAATGGAAGTAAAAGCTGCAGTAAGACTTGCCAACCATGTGGCAGCAGCGGTCGTAGGTACATCCGGACCGGTTATGGATTACGAGGAATTTCAAAAGATTTCGGAGGAATGGGAAAATGAATAAAATTAAGAACTTTTTTGCGGATTGGAGCTGGAAAGAAAAAGCGTGGCTGGCATTCGTGCTGATCGTACAGACAGTTGCATGGGGCATCCAGAAGGAAAGCGCATTCATGCTGATCATGACACTGACAAGCAGTCTGAACCTGGTACTGGGAGCGAAAGGTAAAGTCGCAGGTCTGTACTTTGCAATCATCAACAGTGCATTGTATGCGATCAACTGTATGGGAATTCCGCTTTACGGAGAGGTTATGTACAACCTGATCTACTCGATTCCGGTAAGTGCGATTGCAATCTTCACATGGAAGAAGAACATGACCAAAGGCGGCGAGGTCAAATTCCGTACCATGACACCAAAGATCATGGTTACAACAGCAGTGGTAACGCTCGTTTGTGTGTTAGGCTACATGCAGATCCTGAAGTGGATGGGTGGAAATCTTCCATTCATGGATTCTCTGACAACGGTAGTATCGGTTGTTGCAAGCTTCCTGTATCTGCTTCGTTTCTCAGAGCAGTGGGCAATGTGGGCAATCGTAAATGCATTGTCAATTGTGATGTGGATCATGGTATTTATGCAGGGTGATTCATCCGCGCTTCTGATCATCATCATGAAGTCGATCAATTTCATCAATTCTACATACGGCTTCCTGAACTGGAGAAAGATTGCGAAGGAAAATGCACAGTAAATGTATCGTAAAGAATAAGAAAAATCTACATGTAAAAGAGATTCTATGTTAAAATAAACAATAGGATCGTCATAGCAGCCATGGATTTCAAGAAAATATGAGGTTCATGGTTGTTTTTATGCCAATGCATGCAAGAAAAGTTGCCGGTGGCAAGTTTTATGTATACCAAAGCATATAAGAGAAACTGCTGGCAGCAGGTTCTATGCATAATCGTGGAACACAGGTGGAATTCAATATGACCAAATACGAAGTAATAAAAAAAGAAATAAAAGAACAGATTGAGGATAATATACTAAAACCAAATCAGGTGATCGCCTCAGAAAATGAGATGTGCAGACATTACGATGTCAGTCGTGTGACGGTACGGAAAGCAATCGATGAACTGTGTGCAGAGGGAATTCTCTACCGGATCAAAGGAAAAGGCTGCTTCGTCAGGGAACTGAAGGATCAGAAACGTTCACATATTTACAGTTTCACGGAAGCTGTAAAGAACGAAGGAAAAACGCCTTCGAAAAAGCAGTTATCATTGAAAACGATGAATGCGGATGCATATCTGGCAGAGAAACTTCAGATCACCGAAAGGGATGAAGTATACGAGATACGGAGCCTGTATTATGCGGATGGGGTTCCATACAGCCTGAATACGGCAGTACTGCCGGCGGAGAGATTTCCGAAGCTGGATTTCTTTGACTTTAATAATCGTTCATTATATGAAGTCCTTGGTTCCTTCTTTCATACGGAAATGTACAGGGTACGTCAGACGTTGGAAGCAGTTACGGCAGATAAAGAGATCGCACAGATGCTGGAACGGAAAGAAAGCCAGCCGCTGTTGAAGATTAAGGCGGTATCATACAGTCTGGAAGAGAACCGGGAGATTCCGGTGGAGTATTATGAGGCGTATATCCTTACAGAGATACAGAATTATTATGTGGAGAAATTTACGGTATAAGGAGTGGGACATTGACGTTCCACTCTTTTTGATATAAACTATAGCCTATATGTGTATAGTAAAATATAGACGTTATATTATAGTTGAAAAGTAAGGAGAGTACATACAAATGAAGAGTTTTTATGAGTGGTACAGAAAGCACATCACCGGTGCGATTTTCGTCGGACTGATTCTCGGAATCCTGACCGGACTGTTTTTGGCGGGACGGTTTAACGTGGTTCTGACTGCAACAAGTGTACTGGGAAGTATCTATATGAGTGCATTGAATATGATGATCTTCCCACTGGTATTTTGTTCGATCGTAATGGGTATTGCGAGCATCGGAAGTGCCAAGACGACAGGTAAGATCACAGGAGCGGCAATGCTGTTCTTCCTGTGCACAACAGCAATCGCAAGTTTTGTTGGACTGATCATTCCGAGACTGATCTGTCTTGGAAAAGGCGTTAGCTTTAAGATGGCTACATCTGATATTCAGGCAACCAAGATGGACAGCATTCTTGATACGATCAAGGGACTGATCCCGTCTAACCCGGTATCCGCATTTGCAGAAGGTAATATGCTGCAGGTGCTGGTATTTGCGCTGATCATGGGATTCACACTGATCGCGATTGGAGAAAAAGGTGAGCCATTATTAAAGGTCATCGACTCCTGCAATGAAGCATGTCTGAAGATCATCAGTACGGTGATGTATTTCACACCGATCGGAGTCTTCTGTACGATCGTTCCGGTTGTAGAGGCGAATGGTACAAAGACGATCGTATCACTGGCTACGCAGCTGATTATCTTATATGTCGCATTCTTTGGATTTGCATTTATTGTATATGGCGGCGCAGTGAGCATTCTCGGCAAGACAAGTCCGGTGAAGTTCTTTAAGGCGATCATGCCGGCGGCACTGAATGCATTTGGTACATGCTCAAGTTCAGCTACCATTCCGCTGAGTAAAAGCTGTGTCGAAGATAAACTTGGAGTTCCGAACCAGATCTCAAGTATCACGATCCCGCTTGGAGCAACGGTTAACATGGATGCTGTATCGATCCTGATGTCCTTTATGATCATGTTCTTTGCAAATGCATGCGGCGTGCATGTCAGCATTTCCATGATGATCATCATCCTTCTGGCGAACGTCCTTCTGTCAGTCGGAACACCGGGAATCCCGGGAGGTGCAATCGCATCATTCGCGGCACTTGCTACAATGGCCGGACTTCCTGCAGGAGTTATGGGTGTCTATATTAGTATCAATACTCTGTGCGATATGGGAGCAACCTGTGTTAATGTTATCGGTGATATGGCAGGATGTGTCGTGCTGAAAGAGAAGATTGAGATTGAAAAATAGAACCAGAATTCCAGAGAGTAAAGAAATGTCACAAATGCAAATTTCAGAAAAACAAAATATATTAACCAGAACATGGGTAGTCGCAGCTCTGGCGTGTGTCTGCTGCATCTTATGGGGCAGTGCAATTCCCGTGATCAAGACAGGCTACCAGATTCTTGCCGTTGATTCAGCGGACACCGCAAGCCAGATTGTTTTTGCCGGTATCCGGTTCGCACTGGCGGGAATTCTTGTATTACTGTTCGCATCCATCCGGGAAAAAAGAGTTGTCCTTCCGGACGGAAAGATATTCAAGTATGTTATCCCGGTTTGCTTTGCTCAGACCTTCGTCCAGTACTTTTTCTTTTACATCGGAGTGGCACATACATCCGGTGTAAAAGGCGGGATTATCACAGGCCTAGGCAATTTTATTGCAATTTTAATGGCATGTCTGTTAGTAAGAAATGAAAAGATGACAGGCAGAAAACTTGCTGGCTGCATCCTCGGATTTGCGGGAGTCGTGATCATCAACATGGCAGGCGGCTCTATGGACATGGGATTCAGGCTGACAGGAGAAGGCTTCGTGCTGATCGCGCAGCTTTCTTATGGAGCGTCAACCGTACTGATCAATATTTTCTCCAAAAAAGTATCACCGGTTATTTTAAGCGGTTGTCAGTTCTTCATGGGAGGTGTGTTGCTGTTCATAGTCGGAATCCTGATGGGCGGACACTTGGATCATATGTCGATTGCAGGAGTAGTATTGATTCTCTACCTGGCAATGGTATCGGCTGTGGCGTATACACTCTGGTCGGTTCTGCTGGCGCATAACGAAGTATCGAAAGTGGCGATTTTCGGATTTGTCAATCCACTTTGCAGCGTGGTGTTATCGGCGTTGGTTCTTGGAGAGGTCAGCCAGGCATTTAATGCAAGAAGTCTGATTGCATTGATTTTGGTTTGTGTGGGAATTTATATTGTGAATTGTAAAAGGAAAAAATAAAAGAAGCGGAAAAAGTTGTGAATGTAAACTTTTTCCGCTTCTTATTTTATAATTTCCCTTCCGGAATCTTACTAATAATTGTCTTATAAATTTTGATCAAAAATGCCGTAGACACAATAAATGATATCACTTCCGCAATCGGGAAAGCCCACCACACTATATGTAAGCCACCAATCTTAGACAAGATATAAGCTGACGGGATCAGCACAACCAGCTGACGCATGATGGATACGATCATACTGAATACTGCTTTGCCAAGTGCCTGGAATACGGTACCGGCAATGATGCAGAACCATGCGATCAGATAATGGATACCGATGATACGAAGTGCCGGAACACCGATTTTCAGCATGGCGTCAGACGCATTGAACATTCCAAGTAATACCTGTGGGATGCCTTCAAAGCAGAGGAATCCAATGAAAGTAAGGCAGAATGCAGTCGTCAGACTGATCCGGATCGTCTTGATCATACGATTTCTCTGCTGTGCACCATAGTTGTAAGCAATGATCGGCGTGATACCATTGTTCAGACCGAATACCGGCATGAAGAAGAAGCTCTGAAGCTTGAAGTATACACCGAATACAGCAGTTGCAGTTGAAGAAAATTCAATCAGAATGCGGTTCATCGAATAAGTCATGATCGATCCGATAGACTGCATAATAATAGATGGAATACCTACTGCATAAATGTGTCCGATCAGACGGATATCCGGTCGGAAGCCTTTGAAACTTAATGATACGTCATGGTTATATTTGTGATTACAGGTTCCGGCAACGATTCCGGCAACACATTGTCCGATAACGGTCGCAACGGCGGCTCCGGTAACACCCATCTTCGGGAATCCCAGAAGACCGAAGATCATGATCGGGTCCAGGATAATGTTTGTAATCGCACCACATAACTGAGAAGTCATACTGAAGATAGTTCTTCCGGTAGAAGTCAGTAACCGTTCAAAGAAGATCTGTGTGAACAGACCAAAGGAAAAGATCATAACCGTACTCAGGTAATCAATTCCAAGTTCCATGATCTCGACATCTGCGTTTCCAATCTGACTTGCATAGAAAGGTCTTACGATCGTAAAGCCGAGGATTAAAAATACAATGTAACTGATGGCATAGATAAATGCCGTATTATCAGCAATTTTATTCGCCTTTTTAAAGTTATGTTCTCCCAGTGATTTTGACAGGAGGGCATTCATACCGACGCCGGTACCGGTAGCTACCGCGATCAGAAGTGTCTGAAGCGGGAAGGCTAACGATACAGCAGTCAGTGCATTTTCTGATAATTTTGCTACGAAGATACTGTCAACGATGTTATAAAGCGCCTGTACCAGCATAGAAACCATCATTGGCAGTGACATATTGAATACTAATTTTCCGACGGGCATTGTTCCCATCTTATTTTCTGCTGCAGGTGCAGATCCACGTTCACTCATAGTTCTCATTCCTCCACAGAGACGCCTGGGAATCAGGACGTCTATTCATATATTTTTTCACTCTTTTTCATTAGGTACAATGATATATGATAGCATGAATGTAGGAATGATTCAATAAATAATGTAAAATTGTTTCATATCAAACTTTAATGAGTAGTTAGTGTTCTACATATGGAAATATTCTTTCACCTGATCCAGGATGATCTGCATCAGTCTGGTACGTGCTTCTACGCTTGCCCAAGCAATATGCGGCGTAATGAAAAGCCGGCGGCTGTCCTGGATCTTGATAAGCGGATTTTTCTCACTCATTGGTTCGGCAGATAAGACATCCAGACCTGCGGCAGCAATTTCGCCATTTACAAGTGCGTCGTACAGATCCTGTTCAACAACGATCGGACCACGGCCGAGATTCAGGAAGGTACAGGTTTCTTTCATCTTTGCAAATGCGCATTTATCCAGAAGATTTTCGGTGTGTTCATTCAATGGTGCATGGACAGAGATAATATCCGAAGTGGTAAGCAAGGTATCGAAATCAACCTGCGTATATCCATCCTGTGCAGGGCGTCCGGAGGCTGAATAATAGATGACATTTGCACCAAATGCCCGGGCAATTTGGGCAACGCGGCGTCCGATCGCGCCAAGTCCGATGATTCCCCACGTCTTGCCATTGATCTCTGAAAAATGTTCTGCAAAGTGAGTAAAAGAAGTATCGTTAATATAATTTCCATCTTTTACATAATCATCGTAATAGCGCAGCTTTTCAAGCAGATAGAAAAGCATGGCAAATGTATGCTGAGTAACTGTTTCTGTGGAATAACCGGCAACGTTTCTCCAGGCAATTTTGTGGGAATCCAGATAGTCTTTATCCAGATTGTTGGTTCCGGTTGCAGTAACACAGACCAGTTTCAGATTCTTTGCTGTTCCGACCGTATTTTCATTGATCGGAACTTTGTTAATGATAAGAACATCTGCGTCTTTCACGCGTTCCGGAGCTTCTTCCGGAGTGGTAAAGTTATATTTGGTAACTTCACCAAGTGAATCAAATCCGGACAGGTCAATATCGTCCCCGATTGTTTTGGCATCTAAAAATACAATTTTCATAAAATGTCCGTCCTTTCATAATTACAAATATTAACGCATGCAGATATATACCATATAAGCGGCATATAATACCAGCATGATAATTCCTTCTTTACGGTTGATTTCCTTCGAAGTCCATGCAAAGACGAGAGTGATTGCACTGATTATGATAAGGAAAGCAATGTCGATTATATTTTCCAGAGCGAATCCCACCGGACTGATTGCTGCCGCGACACCGAGTACAAAAAGGATATTGAAGATATTAGAGCCGATGACATTACCAAGTGCCATATCGACTTCGTCCTTTCTGGAGGCAACGATGGAGGTGACAAGCTCCGGAAGACTGGTTCCCATGGCAATGATCGTAAGTCCAATCAGTGTCTGGCTAAGTCCCAGACTGGATGCAATTGAGGATGCCCCGTCAACGACGAAATCACCGCCATATTTGATCGCAATCATACCGCCCAATATGAAAATGAGACATTTCCATAACGGAAGGAGGTTGATATGGGAGGCAACCTCCTCGATTTCTTTTTCGGAAAGTGAGCTTCTCACTTTTTGTGCAGAAGAAGAATCCGCAGAAGTTATATTGTGACGTGCTCTTTTGGCAGAGCGGATCATCCAGAGCAGATATCCGGCAAATATAATAAGGAAGATAATTCCGTCTATCCGTCCGAGTGTCATGCCAAGATATCCAAGCAAAAGCAAAAGTCCCGCACAGAAGATAGATAACGGGAATTCTTTCTGTAAAGTACTTTTCTGTACAGCAAGCGGGACGAATAAAGAACAGACACCGCAGACTACTAACAGGTTAAAAATGTTGGATCCGACAGCATTACTGATAGCGAGGGAATTATTGCCGGTGAGGGAGGCAGTCACGCTGACGGCGCATTCTGGAAGACTGGTTCCCATGGCTACGATGGTCATCCCGATGATCATAGAAGGAATCCGGAGACGTTTTGCTACAGCAGAACTTCCCTCTACAAAAAAATCTGCACCCTTGATCAGCAGGACAAATCCGATAATTAATATAGTGAATGATTTGAATAATAACATATGAATCTCCTTTTCTTATATAGACAATAATATAGAGGAAATAAGTGCCAGTGTCAATGTATGCAATTTATTCTTCCCAAACTCGCAGAATTACTGTATATTTATAGAGAAAAATAAAAGTATGTTAAGTATGATCATTGATAACATCAGCTCATTTATGTACAGTAAACTGTTAGTTATCATATTGATCGGAGCTGGTGTGTATTTTACAATCCGGACGAGCTTCCCGCAGGTGCGTCTGTTTCACAGTGCCTGTAAAGCAGTAATGGAGAAACGTCCATGCTCTGGAATATCTCGGACGTGCTGATGGGAGTAATGGCGATCATCAATATTCCGGTGATCCTCATTCTGTCTAATACGGCAATGAAGGCATTGAAAGATTATGAAAGACAGCTTAAAATGGGAATGAATCCGGTGTTCAAGAGTAAGGATATCGGAATGAAAGAGAAGCTTGACTGCTGGAAGTAGCGAAAGCAGTAAGAAATATAAGGTGGTGAGTGATATGTATTATGTACCGGACGGGACAAAGGAATGCGGATATTATGAATGCAGGAAATGCGGAAACCGTTTCCTGTCATTACAAACGATGAAGCATATTCCATGCCCGGACTGCGAACAGGAGATAGATTACGAGATCGGACCGGACGAGTCATTAGAAGATGTGCTGGATACAGCGGAGCTCCTTCAGAAGATTGAAGGCGAGGAGGAGGTTGAAAAGATGGATGCGCTTTTGAGTCTTGCAATTACTGGTGGGGATTGTAATTGGATTTGATTTGCGATTTAATTCTTAAAAATTAATCTATGCAGATTCTTTCTGTGCTTTAAAGTAAGCTTTGACAAGTCCGATGGTTCTTTCTACCAGTGCGGACAGTAACTGGTTGGCAGATCCGAACAGTGGCCAGATATTGGCAGATCCGATACGTGCAACGGCGTCCAGACTGTAAGTGCCAGTGCAGCAACGGTACATACAAGACCTGGTACTGCCGCTTTCCATCCTCAAATTTTTTCGCTGGTGTCTCTGCCTTTGGATCAATTCCCCATTTATTAGCAAGCCAGCATCCGTAAAGTACATATGCAGCACTGAGAAGTACAGCTGCAATTAAGACGATTACAAGTGTATTCATAACATACGCCTCCATGATAAATATTAAAAATGTATAAACATTCTAAAATATGAATAACTTTAGATAGTGCTTTACTGCGAAAAATGGCATATGTCAATGCATTTTGAGGAATTTCGGCAGGTTTTCAATATAATAACAGAGTACACTCTGTTTTTGCACGAAATCACAAGAAGAAATGAGCTTATATTCTACGGGTAGCGGTATCCTGGAAACAGAAATAGTCCGGATAGCAGACGGTTCATGTATTAAATAATGCTTTTCTTTAAAATATCCACGGTATGTGATCCGGCACCCACAAGCTCCGGCCGTTCACACACCGAAAGATGATACCGGATAAAAGTCTCGAATGTCTCCTCATCCATCGCATTCAGCACCGGACGCATATAATCCGAAGGTCCGTCGGCAGAGATGACCTTGATTCGTTCCAGACCGGCAGCTTTATTATAAGCATCCATATCTTCCAGGCGGACATAATCATAAAGGTCTTCAGGTTTGGGTTGTACACGGAAGTTGTCGTCAATCTTTCCGTTCTCGATACATTCTAAGATATGATTCTGTTTGAATCCATAGGTCAGCACGCTGTACTCATTCATGCAATAAGCAACAAGAATTACACCATCATCTTTCAATACACGTCTGGCTTCGGTCAGTGCTTTGACTTTATCTTCCATAGAATATAGATGATACATTGGACCAAAGACCAGAACTAAATCAAATTCCTTATCCGGAAAGCGGGAAAGTTTCATTGCATTTCCCTGATAGGCTTTTACAGAACTGTTTTTCTTTTTTAAGATCCCAAGATTATATTTAACCAGTTCAACAGCGGTAACATCGTAACCTTCTTCGGCAAGGGCTACACTGTAACGGCCGGTACCGGCACCTACATCCAGAATTTTTGCTGATTTATCTTCCGGAAGATATTCATGTATATATTTCATAGAAGTGGTAAATTCTACTTGTCCATGTCGGCTTCCAAGACGTTTTTCTTCGTTAAATTTATTATAATATTTCTCAAGTTCAGTCATCATAGTGAAAGATTCTCCTTACATCAAAATAAATATCTGCTCATACTTTATCCACTTTAACATAAAGTCCGGGCTTATGTGCATAAAATATTTATGGAATTGAGAAAATTTATTTCATTCTGTATAATGAGATAACAATAAGATCCAGATGATAATAAAAAAGAGGAAATGATCATGAACAATACAGAAAGCATAAATGAAAAAATAATACAGAATATGATAGAAATTACGGATTTTGACGCTCCGGAACTAGATGTATATGCAAGACTTACAGAAGCACAGCTCTTGAACAAGGATCATCCGGAGGATGGACTGTTTATTGCAGAAAGTCCGAAAGTTATTAGCCGGGCATTGGATGGAGGATATGAGCTTGTGTCTGTTCTGGTGGAAAAAAAGCAGGTTTTGGAAGATGCGGAAACGATAGCTGTACTTGGAAAATGTGGCAATGTACCGGTATATACGGCAGAATTTGAAGTACTTACGAAACTTACGGGATTTAAACTGACCAGGGGAATGCTATGTGCGATGAAAAGAAGGAGGTTGCCTGGCCTGCAGGAAATCTGTAGCGGATGTGACAGAATAGCAGTATTGGAGAATGTAATGAATCCTACAAATGTAGGAGCGATTTTCCGCTCTGCGGCAGCACTTCACATGGACGCGGTGATTCTGACAGGGGGATGCAGTAATCCACTTTACAGGCGGGCAAGCCGTGTAAGTATGGGGACAGTATTCCAGATTCCGTGGACATTTGTGGATAACTCTGTAATCTGGCCGGAAGAAGGAATGAAGATATTGCGTGAATTGGGATTTAAGACGGCGGCGATGGCTTTGAAAGAAGATTCTGCAAGCATTGATGATCCGGAACTTATGAAAGAAGATAAGCTGGCAGTGATACTGGGAACAGAAGGAGACGGACTGGCGCCGGAGACAATTGCAGACTGCGATTATACGGTAATGATTCCAATGTCGCATGGTGTAGATTCGCTGAATGTTGCGGCCGCCAGTGCAGTAGCATTCTGGCAGTTGGGAAAGAGATAAATAGGACAGATAAAACATTAGATATGCTGCAGTTGAAGAATTGCTTATAAAAAGAATGTAAAATAAACAGACTTGTGTTATGATAAAAAGCAAAAAGACAGAAAGTATAGGAGGAATCATAGAATGTATATTACATGCCTGGATGTTGAAGGAGTATTAGTACCGGAAATATGGATCGCATTTGCCGAGGAAAGTGGAATCCCGGAATTAAAAAGAACGACAAGAGATGAACCGGATTACAATAAACTGATGAGATGGAGACTGGACATTTTAAAGGAACACGGACTTGGAATCAAAGAGATTCAGGAGACGATCGCCAAGATTGACCCGCTTCCGGGAGCAAAAGAATTCTTAGACGAACTGCGCTCATTTAGTCAGGTAATCCTGATCAGTGATACATTTACAGAGTTCGCACAGCCTTTGATGGAAAAGCTTGGAAGACCGACACTGTTCTGCAACAGCCTTGAGATTGCAGATAACGGTGAGATCACAGACTTTAAGATGCGTGTGGAAAATTCCAAACTCAGCACCGTAAAAGCACTGCAGTCCATTGGATTTGACACGATCGCAAGCGGTGATTCATACAATGATCTGGGCATGATCCAGGCAGGAAAAGCAGGATTCTTATTCCGAACGACTGAGAAAATTAAGGAAGATTATCCGGAGATTCCGGCTTATGAGACGTATGAGGAACTGCTGGGAGCAATCAAATCGGTAATTTCTATTTAATGCATCATGGCGGCTGTCACCGACCGGAATAAAACTACAAGGTC
>OBAH01000074.1_pt1 | contig 96122 bp, 95 predicted proteins | sample 1517491 | NCBI WGS metagenome assembly OBAH01 (sample SAMN04571697, study PRJEB22368) | human gut metagenome | biome: human gut; material: stool | host: Homo sapiens | place: Luxembourg | collected 2012-08-03
GTCAAGTACTGACTTATGATGGTAGTAATTTCATTTGGAAAACTCCTACTGGAAGCGGTGGTAGTGGTTCTATACAAGTTGCACAAACACCAGAATATTCAGGAGAAAGTGAGAGTTGGGTTAGTGCAACTAAATTACGTTTCATAGGTATTACTGGTACAAAACCAACTATTACTACAAATTCTAACAAAGGTTGTGTAGATGTTGGTATTCCTACTGGTGGTGGAAGTGGCTCTAGTAGTAGAATAAGTAATATTAAACTATTTACAAACAATTCTGACTATCCTTTTGAAACTATAAAATTAGGAACTGCTGATACTATTGGATTTATGCAAGGTGACAACATTACCTTTCAAGCAGTTGTTAAGGATTTTACTAATGTCATAAAGATTTCTGCTACTGGTGGTAGTGGTGGCAGTGGTGGTTCTACGTCAACAAGTGTATCTTGGGGAGATGTGACTAACAAGCCAAATACATTTACACCTAGCAGCCATACTCATCCAACAAGTGAAATAACTGGTCTCTCCAGTTTTAAGGCAAGTAGTGCCACAAATGCTGACAAACTTGCAACTTCACGAACTATTTGGGGACAGAGTTTCAATGGAACTGGTAACATCAACGGCAACTTGAAAATGGGTACAGCAGGAGGTGGTTCTATTCAGCTTTTGATGAATAATGGTAATATGCTTGAACGCACAAACGATATACTTCATATTGGTAATGGACTTAAAGGATTATCTAATGGAGAGATAGATTTGGATGCCTATGCAACGAAGGTTTATACCGACAATATGAGCAAGCACTATGATTTCAAGAGCAATGTCTTCGATGTTAATTCAAACCAAATACATTTTGGTTCTGAAACTAATGGTGGAAAAATATATTGGGACGCAGCTAATAATGCTTTCAAAATAGAAGGAAATGTTTATGCTACTGGTGGTATAACTGCACTCGGTGTAAGTAATAATGCTACTACAAGTAATAATGTTGACTTTACTTTTAGAAGTGTTACTGCAAATACTTTTAATGTTAAGAATAGCATAGAATTATCTGATAGTCTTAAATTAAATAGGGTTGGTGATAATATTACATTAGTTAATACAAATTCAGACGCTGACCCTACATTATATCTTGGTAACAGTGAAAATTATTTTATAGATACAAACGGGAATTCTTATTTTAATAATTTAACTTGTGAGGTTCTTGGTTTTGCAGGAGTTAGTGATTTTAGTATTATTAATGCAGATGATAGAAGTTTTACTCTTTCATTTAAGTATAATGGTAGAACATATCATTTTACCCCATCTGAAGGTAGTATTAGTGTAAGCTAAAATATTATTAATATGAATATAAATACAAATGGAAGAGCTGCTTTATATGCTAGTATATATCCAGCTATAGAAAAAACTTGTGTTGCTAATGGTTGGAGCAGTTCAGTTCATGGTAGCGTCGTTACTGACTTCGACTTAATGCTACAACCTTATACAGATAAAGCAATACAAATTAAAGAACTTCTATATAAGATAAGAGCTGTTTTAGAACTTGGTAATATTCCAGTTTTATATGCAGGTAAATCTCATCATAATAGATGTATGTTTGGTATATGTATAACTGAGAATATGTATTTAGATATATCTGTTATTGATGATGGTACTATAGGTGTTGAACATTTAAAGAAAGGAATTGTATGAAGAAGTTTATTCAGTGGTTGGCAAAGGTATTCAATGCCAACATAACAACAGAGAAAGTAGTAACCAAGGAGGTAGTGAAGGAAGTTCCTGTTGTAAAGGAAGTAATTAAATATCTTACTAATGGTACTATTAAAGGTGATATTAATGTAGCAGGTAATCTTGTTGTAGATGGCAAGATTGAAGCTACTGGTGGTATAACTTGTTATAAGAAAGGAGGTAATTATGAGCGTAAGTAATGGAAAAATAATTGCTCCAGTTAGTATTGAAGATGTTAAAACTATATTAGGCGAATCAAGTAATGATTTGGCTACTCTTTGTAAGAGTGAAAATATAAATATATGGAGTAAGTATAAACCTATTAGTTGTAGAGGTGAATTTAAAGAATCTCCTATTAGAGAAGACTCTTATGAAGCTGCAACGTCTTCATATAATAAATATAATTGTGATATTCGTTGTGGTATGAATATACCTATTGACACTTATAAAAACTTATATAATAATTATGGTGGAGAAGGGTTTGCCATTAAAGCATGTACCGACTTTTATCAAGATAATGTATATGGATATAATGGTATTGATAAAGATGCAAGTAGTAGTTCACACGTTGTAAATGCTTCAGGAAAACATTTTCCAAAAGGTGGTACTAATTCTCCTTATAGATTAGGTGATTTTAGAAACTATAATAATAATGCTAAACATAATACGTTCCTAAGTTCTATTCCTGAACTTAGAAATGTTGAAATTTATTATTCTTCAACTCCTAAATTTAATTGTGTATTTTATAAGAATACAAATGTGGATGATACTACAAATCTTGCTATGGAAGATATAATTCCTGATTTGTATTCAGCTTGGTCTTTTTGGATTCAAATTCGTTATGATTCACCAAATAATACTGTTGATAAGATTTATAAAAATTATTATATTGGTAATTGTAAAGAACCAACAGATTATATATATGCAAGTAAAGAAATAACTTTTGAAAATATAGGTAATAATAAAAAAATTACTATTGTACCTTTTTTAGCATATACTCGTAGTGAAACTTTATATGATAATACAAAAATAATTTTTATAAAGTCTCCAGGCAGTATTCAATTTAATTATTATCCTAGACAAATTAATATGGAAAGTATTAAAAGTGGTTCTAGTGGTTTTGTTGATTTCTCATCATTGAGAGAATTAGTTGGTGGTACTTGTATTTGTAAAGCAAGAATATATAAACTTCCTGATACTACATTTACAGTTACTGATGGTATGTTTAGAAGTGTTGCTACTTATAGTACTGATAGAATATTTAGAAGTGATGCTACTTATGGTAATAATAAGACAACATACGGAACAGGTTATGTATCTGATAGTTCTGGTCAAGGTATACGTTCTGTAACTATTCCTAAAGGTGATAGAACAGATTATGTTGAAGTATATATAAGATTTGATAATGTTTATGAAGGAGGTTATAGTGGACAAAGATGTCAATTAACTTTTGAAATTAATATAGATGGTGGATGGAAACAAGTTCCTCCAGGAGGTAGTTATATTATGAATTAATAAATAGATATTCTTATAAAGAATTAATATCAGAATATTAACAATAACAATTTAATTATAATAATTATGAAGAAGATTAATTTCGCTGCATTGCAGATTGCAACAAACATCAAGAAGGACGAGTTTATAACCAAGGACATCCGAGAGGAGTTGGCTAATGCCATGTACCAGAACGCAAGAGGAATCGGATATATGGCATTGGCTATGAAGATATACAAGTCGGATGGTGAGGTTGAGCTTGACGATAAGGAGTTCAAGCTGTTGAAGGACTTCGGACAGGGCTTCCCTCTCTTCTACCAAGACGCTATGGGACTGCTCGAAGAGGAGAAAAAGTAACGAGTATTATAAATAATATATGAAACAGTGTGATGTTTTTCAGGCTATGATAATAGCATTAGTATTTTGGAGTTTAGGCAACAAAGTATTTTGATTATGAGACAGATAAATTACATTATCATTCACTGCTCAGCAACTAAGGCTGGGCGTGATTTTCGTGCTAAGGATTTATATATAAATTATTAGAACTCTAAGTCGCTGAGTTTGGAAATTAAAAATAAGACAATATGAAGAAGAAACAATTACATGAAGTACTGGCAGTGCTTCTTACTAAATTATCCATCAGCAAGGGATAATCCATTGCTGATTGATAACTACTTGGTGAAAGCCTTGCGCACTATTCTTTTGAAGTTCAAGGAATCAGGCGAGCTTTATGACACCTACAAGGAGCAAATACAATCAACCATGGAAAGTGACAATCCTTGGATAGGTATGCTGATGAAGTCAATGGGCGCAGACCATTCTATTATATTTTACTTAAAAGTAAAAATTATAAGTCAATCTTTATAAGTAAATCACTTATGTTCTTACATAGGTTATTTATTTTTTATATATTTGCACCTTAAAAGAATATATTTATGGTAAAGAAATATATAAGAATTGGAGTAATTGTTTTAACAAGCTTGCTTGCTGTAAGTACATATATATTGTACAATAGAAACCAAGACCTTAAAGATGAAATATCAGTATCAATGTCCAATCAAAAGGCATTCATAGCTGAGAACTCCTCCCTAAAAGAAGAGAATAGAGTGTTCAAATTTACTGTAGAGCAGCTTAACTACTACAATGACTCTATCTTACAAAAGATGAATAATATCAGGAAGGAGTTAAAGATAAAGGATAAGAATTTAAAGCAACTACAATATCTTCTATCAGTATCTACTAAGAAAGATACAGTGCTTTTTACTGATACAATATTTAGAGATAAAAGTTTAGCATTAGATACAATTATAGGAGATAAATGGTATAATATAAGATTAGGATTAAAATATCCATTTTATATATATACTGAACCTACGTTTACTAGTGAGAAATATATTATAGTAAATAAGAAGAAAGAAACAGTAAATCCACCTAAGAAATTCTTTTTGTTTAGGTGGTTTCAAAGAAAGCATTGGGTAATGGAAGTACATATAAAGGAGAAGAATCCCTACATAAAAGAAACTAATAATAAATTTGTAGAGATTATAGAATAATTATGGTTGATTTAGGAATACTAATCACTGGGGGAATAGGGCTTATTACCACAATAGTTAGTGGCTGGACATCGTGGTTCTTTGCAAGAAAGAAATATGATAGTGAAGTTGATAGTAACCTCATAAATAACATGAAAGAATCATTGGATTTTTATGAGAAGCTCTCTACTGATAATAGAGAGAGGTTGGAAGAGGTACTAAAAAGAAATTCAGAGTTAGAGCAAGAGGTAGGAGAATTAAGAAAGCAGATGTTTAATTTGATGGGGTCAATATGTGTAGACCTTACCTGCCAGTTAAGAAAGAGAAACTTAAACCTTTTTGATGAGCAAAATGGAATTAATAGTAGACAGAAAATGGAAGAAACAAAGCTACACAATAAGTAATCTTACTATTGATGGAAAGTGGTTCTGCAATGTGCTTGAAGATGCTGATAGAGGACTTGACAGTTCTATGAGTATAGCTAAGATTAGGGAGTTGAAGAAGCCTTCAATTACAGCTATACCAAAAGGTACTTATGAGATTACCTTAGATGTCATTTCTCCTAAGTATTGCACTAATAGTTTTTATAAGCAAGTATGTAATGGTAAAGTGCCAAGACTACTTAATGTAAAGGGATTTGAAGGTATACTTATTCATGCTGGTAATACTGACAAAGACTCAGCAGGATGCCTATTAGTAGGTGTCAATAAAGTTAAGGGTCAAGTAATAAACAGCAGAGAGACTTTCAAAGAGCTATATAAACTCCTTAAAGACAAGCATGATAAAGGTGAAAAAATAACTATTAAAATTTTATGATTATGGCAAAGAAATGTGGTTGTAAAGGAAAAGGTAAGGGTAAAAAGAGTAAGTAATATTTAAATGTAATTATTATGGCAAAAGTTCAATGAGACATGGCAGAGAAGGAGACTTTATACCTATGGATGACTTCTATATGAGAAGGCATAATAGACCTGATGAGTTCATGGATATGTTTGATTCAAGAAGTGATAGATTCTCTGATAGATTCAATGAGTCTGGCATGAGAAGTGGTGATATGGATAGGATGATGAGATACATGAGAAACTCAATGAATGATTCAGAGAGTGAACACTTTACTGAATCTGAAGCTAAGTATCTTGTAGCTGATATGTATCATACTGAGAATGGCAGAAAGTACAGTGGTGAGAAGTTTGATATGCACAAGGCAAAGGAGATTTGTGAGAGATATAGGGGAATACTCCCTACATCTGCTACAGTTGCTGATGTATATGTTGCAATCAACTCTCAGTACCATGACTATGTAGAACTGTTTAAGAACTGGTTTGGTGATGGTATAGAACAGAAAATAGTTGAATCTGCTATTGTATTCTGGTTTAAGGATGCAGATTGCAAAGCTGAAAACAAGGTAGTAGAATATCTTGGAGAATACTAATAAGATAAGGGTAAGAGGTAATCTTACCCTTTCTTTTTGCTTATATTACAAGTATTTTACTTATACAAGTAAAAACAATTTATTTACCATGTTGTAAATATGCAAAACTTTATGTACCTTTGCACTGTTTTAAGAACAAAAAGGTAGAAGAGTATGGAAGAAGAACTTAGCTTAGATAACATCTTAGGAGCAGAGGAGATTGAGAATCTGTTTGTAGAAGATGATGAGACACAGGGTACCCCACCTGCAAATGGGGAACCTCCCGAGAAAGAGGAGGAACCAAGTAAGGATAAAGAAGAAACTACTGAGGTTGTTGATGTAGATAACTTGTTTACTGATACACCAGAGAGCGTAGGTAGTGGAAAAGAAAATATAGAGGAAAAGGAAGATACCACTCCTAAAGGGGATGGCACTTCTCCCAAAAACTTCTACTCTTCCATTGTCAAAGCCTTGAAAGAGGAAGGTATCTTCCCAGACCTTGATGATGAGGGCTTATCTAAGGTTAAAGACCCTGAAGACTTTAGAGATTTAATTGACCAACAGATAAAGGCAGGTCTTGATGAAAGACAGAAAAGAATTGATGAAGCCTTGAATGCTGGAGTTGAACCTATAGAGATTAGAAAGTATGAGAATACTATAAACTTTCTTGATTCTATTAAGGAGGAGAATATCTCTGATGAAGGTGATAAGGGAGAGAAACTTAGAAAAGACCTAATTTATCAAGACTTTATCAATAGAGGTTATAGTAAGGAAAGAGCTACAAGAGAAGTGCAAAAGTCTTTCAATGCTGGTACTGATATTGATGATGCAAAAGAGGCTTTGAAAAGTAATATTGACTTCTTCAGAGATAAGTATGATGAGCTTGTCAATGATGCTAAGTCAGAAGCAGAACAGGAAGAGAGAGAAAGAAAGGAACAGGCTGAAAAGCTTAAATCTTCAATCCTTAATGATAAGGATGTATTCGGGGATTTATCAGTGGATAAATCTACAAGACAGAAGATTTATGATAATATAGCTAAGCCTGTGTATAAAGATCCAGAGACAGGAGAGTACTTTACTGCTATCCAAAAGTATGAGATGGAGAACAGGACAGACTTCCTAAAGAACATTGGGTTACTTTTCACACTAACTGATGGCTTTAAGAACCTTGATGGTTTGGTGAAAGGTAAAGTAAAGAAAGAAGTAAAGAAAGGTCTTAGAGAGCTGGAACATACTCTCAACAACACAGCAAGAACCTCAGATGGTAATCTAAAATTTGTGAGTGGAGTTGATGAGGACCCTGAATCCTTTATTGGTAAAGGGTGGAACCTTGATGTCTAAGCCTATAGTATAGAGTAAAATAACTAATAAATTTAAGTAAAAATGGCTGGAAAATTAGGTAAGTTTCAAATGGTAGGCTTCCAACACTGGAAGGGTTGACTCACAAGTTAAGCCCTTGTAAAATTGGGTAAAATCGGTGAAGCCCTCCAAAGAAAAGCCTAAGGGTAATACCGAGCTAATCTTTATGGTAATACATAAAGACAGTGTAACGCATAGAAGATGAACCTATGAATGGATTTATTTACATTATTAAAAACACTATTAATAACAAGGTCTATATAGGACAAACGAGAGTTAGTGTAGAACAGAGATGGAAGGAACATCTTAGACATGCTCAATATGGAGAACAGGTTATTAATAGAGCTATGAAAAAGTATGGAGTAGATAAATTCTATATAGAAACTTTAGAGATATGTAATCTGGACATACTAGATTATAGAGAAATGTACTATATAGATTTATATGATTCAACAAATAAATCCAAGGGTTATAATATAAGTATTGGGGGTAATACTCCTAGATTTAAAAGAAAGATTTTAAGTATTTCTGATTTAGTAGATTTATATGTAAATAAGAAATTTACTCTAGAAGAAATAGCTTCAAAATTTGAGGTATCTAGGTATATTATTTGTACTGAACTTAAAAATGCTGGAATCATTATTAGAGATAGACATGAGTCAAATACTAAATTTAGTAATATTCCAAAGAATGTTTTAGAGGATTATTTAAAAGAAGGAAAGACTTTAAGAAAGGCTGCGAAATTAGCAAATATTCCTTATCCTACATTCAGGAAAGCATGTATTTATAATCACATAGAATATAATTCTTCCAAGAGTGCCCAACATACCTAATAGATATGAAAATGTATGCTGAACTTGCACAATGGTAAAGTGTAAGAACTAAGGGATAAAAAGCCCTTAGGGTAACAGATTGTTAACAAAAGAAAACCACCTTGGTTCTATCTTTCAGTTAGCTCCACAGAAGGCTACAAACCTAATGGTGCAACTGTTGGCTTATTACAGAGGAAAGACACTTGACACATTCCTAAATCAATTCCCAACAAGAGAGTTTGAGGATGATAATGAGTACTACTGGGATGTTATTGGTTCTTCAAGGAGAAACATTCCTCTTGTAGAGGCAAGAGATGAAAATGGTACTGTTGTTACAGATGCCAGTGGTATGGTTGGAGTAGGCACTGCTCCTTTCTATTTAGTATTCCCTGAGGATTGGTTCGCCGATGGTGAATACATTGTAGGTAATCTGAATGAAATCTATCAATTCAGAATACTTGGAGACCCAAGAATGGAGGGTACTAATGCAGTGTATAAGGTAGAGCTTGCTGGTGGTAATACAGCAGGTGTTCCTGCTGAAAGATTGCTTGCAGGTGAGAGATTCTCAGTTGAAGCTGCATTTGTTGAGAAGGAACTTTCAAGAAAGGTTGGTGATGTAAGATTTACAAGCCCTGTTTCTATGAGAAATGAGTGGTCTGTAGTAAGAATCCAACACAAGGTTCCAGGCTCTATGTTGAATAAGAAGCTGGCTGTAGGTATTCCTATTGTTAAGGAAACTGAGGGTAGATATACTAAGTCAGTTGCTACAATGTGGATGCACAATGTAGATTGGGAAGTAGAGCAGCAATTCTCTGAGTACAAGAACAATGCACTTGCATTTGGTAGAAGCAACAGAAATGCCAATGGTGAGTACCAGAACTTTGGTAAGTCTGGTAATGTTATTAAGACAGGTGCTGGTCTGTTTGAGCAGATGGAAGTTGCTAATACTATGTATTACAACACATTTAGCTTGAAGCTTCTTGAAGATGCTCTGTATGAGCTTTCTGCTTCTAAGTTAGACTTTGGAGACAGATACTTCTTGATTAAGACTGGTGAAAGAGGTGCTATCCAATTCCACAAGGAAGTACTAAAGACAGTATCAGGTTGGACACAATTTGTTCTTGACAACAGCTCTATTAGTGTTATTCAAAAGACTCAATCTAAGTTGCACCAAAACTCATTGAGTGCTGGTTTCCAATTTGTTGAGTATAAGGCTCCTAATGGTGTTAGAGTTAAGATTGATGTAGACCCATTCTATGATGATCCAGTAAGAAATAAGATACTCCATCCAAATGGAGGTGTTGCATTCTCTTACAGATATGATATTATGTACATTGGTACAATGGACCAACCTAATATCTTTAAGTGTAAGATTAAGGGTGACAATGAGTACAGAGGTTATCAATGGGGTCTAAGAAACCCATTCACAGGTCAAAAGGGTAATCCTTACATGTCATTTGATGAGGATTCTGCTGTAATTCACAGAATGGCTACTCTTGGTATCTGTGTTCTTGACCCAACAAGAACTATGTCACTAATCCCTGCAATCCTACAGGGTTAATGATAAAAAAGGAAAGTAGGATAAACTCCTGCTTTCCTTATTTTATTTAACATAATTAAGGAGAAGATATGGCAGAAAAGAAAATGGAAGAGAAGGTGGACTATACTGTACCTGACTTTGATATAGACAATACAGAAACTCCACTACAGGAAGTACCAAAAGAAGAGGCTATTGTAAAAAGCCCTAAGAAGACACAAAAGAAAGTAGAGGTATCTGATGATGCCTTAGTCAGTTGTCTGAAAAATGAGAGAATTATTGTAAGACATGTACCTAAGCTGACAGGTATGTGGGGTAATAACCCTAAGCATGTATTGTCAGGAGGTATGGCAGAAGGTGCAGTTAGAACATTTGTAGTACCAAGATTATCTTCAGGTATGTTTGTTAATGTTCTTACAGACAAGGAAAAGGCATTTCTTGAGGAAATAATGGGTCTTGAATATAATGCACTAAGTATCTATAAGAAGGTAGATAATTTCTGGGATGATTCCAATGAAAATGGTATCAATAAGGTAAGATTGACAAAGCAGGATAACTACTTCAATCTATCTGACCCAGAGGATTATATCAGATATAAGATACTATTAGCTAACAAAGATTATATTGCTCCTTCACTGCAAGCATTGCAAGATACTCCTAAGGCTACTTATCAGTTTGTTATTATTTCTGAGGGTGAAGAGACTAAGGTTGCTAAGAATAATATGAGCACTACAATGATGTGCTATAAGGAGTTTGGTAAGATTGAGGATGATATTGATACATTAAGAGTTATTGTTGAGACTATTGATGGTAGACCTACATCACAGACTGCTAAACTTGAGTTCTTGCAGACTAAGGTTAATAGCTTAATACAGGCTGATAGCAAGATATTCTTGAAGGTTATTACTGACCCAATGCTTTCTACAAAGGTTCTTATTAAGAAAGCTATAGAAGCAGGTCTGATTTCTAACAGGGGTAATTACCTATATCTGAGAAAGGATAATACTCCACTTTGTGAGGCTAATGAAGAGCCTACATTGAATGTAGCAGCTAAATACTTAAACTCTCCTAAGCATCAGGAGGTTAAGTTTACTTTAGAGACTAAACTAAAATAATAGAATAATATGACTAATCAAGAGTTTTCTAATGAGTTTGATGTTCTGTATAACAATATAATGAGTAATCAGGCTCCAGGTCTTGATGAATATGAAAAGTCAGTCTTTTTAACTAAGGCTCAGGATGAGATAGTAAAGAACTACTTTAACCCTAAAGGGAATAAATATCAAGAAGGTTTTGATGGTAATGAGAAGAGACAGATTGACTTCTCTATGATTATGAGAAGTAATAAAATATCATCTGGATTTACTGGTGGAGTATTTGATTCTAGGGGTAATGTAGTCACTATTGACTCTGATATTATGATGATACTTAATGAGTATGCTACTGTAACAAGAGCTAAGAGTGTAGGTGATACTAACAGTACTTCTGAAACAGTAAGACTTACTATAGTTCCTATAAACTATACTGAGTATTCAAGGTTAATGTCTAAGCCTTATAAGAGACCTTTGAAGTGGCAAGCTTGGAGATTGCTTACTAATGATGGTACTACTAAAAAGGCTGAGATAATAGTTGGACCTAATGACACTCTTACTGCTTATCATATAAGATATATAAAGAGACCTCAAGCCATTATATTATCAGACTTAGAAGGAGTTACATTAGATAATAAAACTACTGCACAGGAGTGTGAGTTAGACCCAATACTACATCAAGAGATACTGCAAAGGGCGGTAGAATTAGCTAAAGCTGCCTATATAGGAGACTTGAACAGTAATGTAGAACTAGGTAAAAGAAGTGAATAATGACAACTGAGGAATTTTCTAATGAGTTTGATACCTTACTGAATAGCTATTCTACCATAGAGGCATTTGGAAAGACACCTAACACTGTTGAACTTGATGAATATGAGAAATCTGTATTTCTCACTAATGCTCAAGAAGAGATAGTGATAGGCATGTATAATGGTAAGAATCCATTTGGAGACTCATTTGAGAGGACTGAGGAAATCAGAAGATACTTGAGTGACCTAATAAAGACTTACACAACTACTGATAAGAAAGTAGGATATACAGGACTGTCTAAATCCTCTGTATTCTTTGAATTACCTGATGACTTGTGGTTTATAACTTATGAATCAGTTAATTTGAAGGATGATGGATTAGGATGTATGAGTGGTGAAGACGTCTCTGTAATACCAATCACTCAAGATGAGTACCATAGGATAAGGAAAAACCCTTTCAGAGGTACTAATGAGAGAAGGGCTTTAAGGCTTGATTTGAGTGGTAAGGTAGTGGAGATAGTATCAAAGTATAATGTGGAGAGTTATCTTGTTAGATACCTTTCAAGACCTGCTCCTATTATATTAACTGATTTGACAGATAACCTGTCAATCAATGGCATAAGTGTAAAAACAGAATGTGAATTGAACCCTGTAATACATAGAGCTATACTTGAGAGAGCAGTGAAACTTGCCATCATAAGTAGGGTTCCAAATACAGGAAAAGAATAAAACTATTGTATAATTTAATATTAAATTAAAATGGCAACATTTAGTACAAATCAAGTAAGACAACTTTATGTAGCATTAGATGTAGAAACAAGTGGTCATGTGCTTGCATCAGATATTGCTGGTACTATTGCATTGAAGAATGATACTGCAAAGAACCATCTGTATTTTGAATATAAGGGTGCTGATAATCTGATGAGAAGTGACCTTATTGACATAAAGAATATCTTGTATGCCAAGGCTACAGCTCCAGAGGCTATGGCAAGAGATTTGAAGTCAGTAACAGTGGCTTTGGATTCTAATGTTAATGGTGGTACTCCTGTAGCTGGACAGGATTATATCCTAAGAATTGCATTCAGACAATATGTAGGAATGTCAGATGAAGACCAGTACTTCAAGTATGGTATGGTTCATGCCTATGCTGGTATGGATGCAGATGAGTTCTATAAGGTTCTTGCATTATCAATTGCTAAGAACTTCAGTAGAGAGGTAGTACCTCTGATTAAGATTGAAGTACATAGTAAGGATACTAAGAGCAAGGGAGGATTCGATGCTAAAGGATACATGGAAGTAACTCCATCAACTAAGGATACTGGTGCTACAAATTCTACTAATCCCTACTATGATGGAATTTCAGCAGTTGTATCAGATATTGATAGCATTAGAATTACTGAAGTAGAACAACCTTGGAGACTTGGTATTATGGCTCAGACTCCTGTGGACTTTACAGCACAGCCTACTACTGTACTTGTAAATGGTGATGACAGAATCTGGGGTACAGTTACTGAGGGTACAAATGGTACTGTTGGTAATGGTAAGGCTATTGCAGACCTTGAGTACTTCTGCATGGGTGAGAGAGGTGATATTTATAGAGGAGTTGGATTCCCTAACAATATTCCTACTACTTATCTTGTAGACCCAAGCAAGACTTACTACACATTTGACATACACTATGCTTATGTGGGCAGCAATGAGGCAGTACAAAAGTCAGAAAAGACAATCACTATTGTAGGTAGTGATAAGACTAAGATGAATAGTTTGATTACTGCATTCAATAGTGCTTCTGGTCTCAGTATCGGGACATTTTCTTAAATAGAAGATAAAATAATAAGGGAGGCTATTTAGTCTCCCTTTATTTTTTATTAAACAATACATACTATGGTACAATTCAATGAATTAAAGATAACACCTAATGGACAAAGACTGATTATAGATGTATCTGTCAAGGACTTAGAGTATTACACAAATGTATATCTTGATACTGTACAAATAGATACTCAAGATACCTTTGTTGAGTCTGGTCCAAGTAGTGAAGTGGTATATTCAAAGACCATTGAAGGAAATACAAAGTCAGTCAGGTTAGAACTGGGAACAGGAGACTTATTACCAGCTCTTAATGACAATCTTTTCTTTGTGTATGTTAGAACTAAGGGCATACCTGCTGCAAATACTCCTTGTGGGATGGATAATATTACTACATTGGGAGTTGTATCTAACCTTTATCCTCTGTACCAACATGCCTTTAGTTACATTAAAGAATTAAGTGATACTTGTTCTATCCCTAAGAACTTCGTCAACTATATACTTCAATATAAAGCATTTGAACTTGCTATAAAGACAGGTCATTATACTGAGGCTATAAAGTATTGGAAGAGATTTTTTATGGGAATTAAAGACTCAGTAATAACCCCTAATTGTGGATGCCATGGACAAGGTACTTAATGAATCATTTACAAGATATTTCAATGTCCTATCAAAGTTAGGATATATGAGTTATTCAGAGGTAGATAAACTATTGGTATTAATATTCATATATGATTTGCTTGAGAGTGATTGTAAGTTCTTTATAACAGAAGAAGAGTATAGAATTTTAGATAGTGCCATATACTGTCTATATGGTTCTACTTGCTTGATACCTTATCCAGAGTATATAGCAAACACTTCAATCTCTTGTACAGGTAAGTCAGTATAATTATTACATTAATACTTCTGACATAAAAATAGTAAAGTCCTTGCAGATATAAGAAATTATGCTTATATTTGCAGGGATTTTTAGTTATAGCTAATAAATAAAATTATGAGTACATATAAAGAACTTGTATATATGTGTCTTGATGAGTTAAAGCTTTATTCAGATGATGCCTTGTACACTGAGGAGCACATAATGTTCCTATTAGGAAAATATAGAACCTTCCTCATCAAGCAAAGATATTCAGATGTAAAGAAGCAGATACCTGAGAGTAACTACCAGACTATATGCTTAGATTTAATTGAGGTACCTGCTATATCAGGTGAGCCTTGTGAAGGTGGTTCCTATCTAAGAAGTAAGGAGAAGATTCCTTTCCTTATGAAAATAGGTAATCCTAGAGTATATCCTATTGATTATTATCAGGGAAAGATTACTTATGTAAGTAGAGATAGAATGAGATATGTAGGATATAATAAGTATTTACAGAATATAATCTATGCTTCATTAGGTCCTGACAATTATCTTTATTTCAAGTCTTTTAATCCACAGTTTTTATACCTTGAAAAGGTAAGAATGACTGGTATATTTGAAGATACTTTAGCTGCATCAGAATTACAATGTCCAGATGAGAATGGTAATATAGTGTGTGATGTATTAGATAGAGAGTTCCCTATTGAAAATGCCTTGATTCCCCCACTCATTCAACTTGTAGTAGAGGAATTAACTAAAGCTGAATATAAGCCAGAGGATAAAGAAAATAATTCTGATGATGATTTATCAGAAGTAGTATCTAAATAGTAAGTTATGGAGTCTTGTCAAGAAGAGAAAAATAAAGAGCTGGCTGATTTCCTAAACTCCATTAAAAAGGTAAATGAGCCAAGGGTTCACAAGGTTAGAGGTTCCTATGGTGTATATGATGCCTATAAGTGGATAAGAAAGAATAGTTGGCTTAATATAGGAAGATGTCTTACAGAACATGAGTTCTATAGTATTATAAGGAAAGTCAATGATTACTTAGCTGATAGTTTCCTTCATGGTAATGATATTAAGTTACCACATAGAATGGGCAGAATAGAGCTAAGGAAATATGATGTGAGAGTTAGTCTTGATGGAGAAAAAGTCAAGACTAATCTACCTATAGACTGGGATAGAACTCTTAAATTATGGTATGAAGATGAGGAAGCCTATAAGGAAAAAACACTTGTTAAAGTGGAGGAAAAAGAAATCTTTAAGGTCTACTATAATAAGCAGTTAGCAGACTATAATAATCAGGTTTTCTATGAATTTAATGTCAATAGAGAACTGAAGAAGAGATTAAAACAAAGAATAAAAGAAGGAAAATTAGATGCTTTCAAGATATGAGTTGGAATAATTTATCAATGGCAGACAGAGCTGCATATATAAAATTAGGTGTTGAAAATGGTATTACAGATTTAAATACTATAAGGAGTGCCTATAATAAATATGCTGAAGGGGGTCCTCTTAATCCTTATAGTGCTGGTTCTTTGGTTGATGCTATATACAGAAACTCTAAAGGAGAAGAGTATTTAGGTGAACCTTCACATCATTATGATTTTACTATTCCTGAGGAAGAAGCCAATAGATTAGGATATTATCCTGATGAAAGAGGACATATGGATGACAGGGTTAAGAAACCTGCACATCCTACACATCCAAGTAGAGGTAAATGGAACTCTTTTGAGGAGTTTGAACTTACTGATAAAGGGATGGAAAATCCTAACTATACTTTATTTGGTCTTAATGATAATAATCAAGACCCTCAAGCTGTGATGACTTATAAGGGAGGGGTAGTATTACCTGAAATAACAGTAACCCCTAAGAAGAACTATATACATAATCCTTATGATAATATAAATATATACTTACATGAATGAAATTTCATACATAAATATAAGAGAAGCTCTGAGTAGGGTACTAAGGCATCCTCTTCTTCAAGATGTAACTCTTGAGCAAGCTGTACAATATACCATTGACTTCATTGGTATATTTGGAATGCCAAGGTTATATCAAGATAAAGAAGAGATTCTTCATATAGAGAATTTTAGAGCAAAATTGCCATGCAACTGCATTCAAATAAATCAGATTAAGGAATGTAAGACTGGTGTATGCCTTAGAAGCATGACAGATAATTTCATGCCAAGAGAGCACTATGACAGAAGTGCTGGTTACAAAATACCACAAGAATTGTCTTTCAAAACACAAGGACAAGTACTATATGTATCCTTTAAGACAGGAGATGTATCAGTGTCCTATAAGGCAATCCCATTAGATAAGGATGGATTTCCACTACTTATTGATAATCCTGTATTCCTGAAGGCACTTGAGGCATATATAAAGAGAGAGGCATTTACTATTCTATTTGATATGGGTAAGATTGCACCTGCTGTATTACAGAATACTCAGCAGAGTTACGCTTGGTTAGCAGGTCAATTGCAGAGTGAATTTACTATTCCATCACAATCTGAAATGGAGAGCATATCAAGAATGTGGAACACACTTATACAAAGAACAAGTGAGTTCAATAATGGATTCTCATCTCTTGGTAATAAGGAATACATTAAATTACAATAGCTATGCAGAAAGTTGTACAATTCAAAACAAAGGGAATGCAGAGGGACCTATCAGCTTCTGCATTTAACTCTGAATATGCTTATGAAAATAAGAATGTTAGAGTAATGCCAACTGATGAGAGTACTCTGCTTAGTTTGATAAATGAGAAAGGTAATAAGAAGTCAAGTATAGCAGGTGTAGGAGATTATATTAAAGGTACTCCTATTGGACAGGCTCTGGTTAATAATGAATTAGTAGTATTTACAGTAAGTGATAAATCTTTATTAAATGTAAATAATATAAGTGCACAAGAAGAAGAAATATCTAATATAATTAGTACAGAATCTACTATTGACTTAGATTTAGATTTAGGTTCTGAAGATAGAATCTATAAGCTATGGTTTAATAATGGTGTATTAACTGGAAAGATATTATTTAGTGGAGATTTAGGATTCAATTATAAGCATCCTATAGAAACTATCTCATTCTATGAGAATACTGATATTAGAAAGGTGTATTGGACTGATGGTTTGAACCAGCCAAGAGTAATTAACATAGCTGCTGCATCTGATGTAGTAAGCAAGTGGGATACTGATTCATTCAACTTTGTAAGAACACTTAGTCTTAATGAAAAAGTAACTATTGAAAGAAATATTGTAGCTAATGGTAATTTTGCTCCTGGAGTTATACAATATGCCTTCACTTATTTTGATAAGTATGGACAGGAAAGTAACATCTTCTATACTTCCCCTCTCTACTACATTTCATATAATAATAGAGGTGCAAGTCCAGAGGATAAAGTTGCTAATTCCTTTACAATAAAAATATCAAAAGCTGACCCTAACTTTGATTATCTCAGAGTTTATTCTATATTAAGAACTTCAAAGGATGCTACTCCTATAGTAAAAAGAGTTGTAGATTTGAAAATAGGTGAAAGCACTCAAAGCAATTCACTTAAAGCAAAAGCTGCTACAAATGATGATACCTATACAGGAAATCTTGACAAGTTTGGTAATACCATGGCTATAACTCACATAGGAGAACCTATACGACAAATTGATTATAATAACGATGGTTTTTATGTTCAAGGTGCAGTAGCTTATGGTAGATATTTGTTTCAGGCTTATATTGCTGGTAAATATATTGATGTAGTTGACTTGACTACCAATACTAGAATTGCAACTTTGACAACAAATATATCTTTTGATTTCATTAAATATCATGGTAATGTGTTATCCTTTGGTCCTGAGATACCAGCAGGAAGTAATTTTCCTTATCTTTACTATTCATGTGAGAATAATGATATTCCTAGGATATTAGTATTTAAAATTAATTCCCCTCTTTCTACTTCTCCTACTGATACATGGAATGGTGAATTAGTACAAACTATATATTTACCAAAATGTGATGGTGGTGATTCTCAAGGTGAATCAGTAGGTTCTAATGATTCTTTTACTCACTATTTCCAGAATGGTTGTGTAGATGCTGAAAACAAATGTATTTGGGTATCTGGTTATACAGTAAACAGTTATAAAGATAGTACTAATAATAATCAACTTGTTTATAGAAAGTATAACTTACCTAATGCTGGAGCCAGTGTAGCTTATCTATCTCATGAGGATATACAAAATTCCTTTACTCTTCCTTTCAAGAAAGGAACTCAAGGAATGGTTATAAAAAATAATATACTATATCAATGTTCTGGATATGATGCTAATAACTTATATGATGAATTTCTAGACGGTATAGACCTTAGTAAAAAAAGTATAATACATAGTTATAAGTTTCCTAAAGAACAATTAAAAGATTTAGGTGAAGAACTTGAAAGCCCTTATATATATTTGAATAACCTTTATTTATCAGCAACTTGTCATAACTGGAGATATTATACACTGTGGCAAGTAAAGTTTAAAGATGATGGTACTTCTGGTGGAGATATAATAGTAGTACCGCCAGAATCACCAGACCCTGATGATAGTCCAAGTAATTATGATATATACTATATTGATGATGGTTTACATGGTGATATAATAGACCCTACTGAATTATTATATGTTGGTGGTGAAGAAGTAGTATTTGGCACAATGGCTCAAAAGGATAATACTCTGTTCCTTGGAGACATTGAAATAAAGAGAAAAACTCTTGACTCTACTATTAGAAGTTACTTCAAAGGTAAGAGTATTACCTTCTCTACCTATAATAAGAGTATAAGTTCCCCAGAAGCTAGGGGCTACTATCCTTACAGTAACCAGCTTAAAATGAATTCCTATCAGTTCAAAACATTCAAATATCTTGAATATTATAGGTTTGGTATTCAAGCACAGCACTATACAGGTAAATGGTCTGAGCCTATATGGATTAATGATGTTAGAAATACTGTACACATAGATACCACTTTCTTTAATTCTAATAACATTGGTCTGCCTGTAGCAGAGTTCACATTGAATGATAGTACTATTATTAATAGACTCCTTGATAATGGGTATGTTAGGATAAGACCTGTTGTAGTATATCCTACTATTAATGATAGAGAGGCTGTATGTCAGGGTATATTATGTCCTACTGTGTATAATGTATCTGATAGATTTGGTAATTCACCATTTGCACAGTCATCTTGGTTTACAAGACCTAATGCACCATTTGATAAATATAGAGCCTTCCATTACAATCAAAATAATGAAGGTGCTTGGGGTGGAGACTGGGCAGGATTAGGACAATTCTTAGGAAATCCATCTGCATATTCAAGGGCAGGTATTATGTCCAATAATAGGACTATGGTTACTTCAGGAGGGACACAATACAATATTGACATAGTTAATAAGGGAGCTTGGGCTGAGTTTAGACATAATAGACCTATTCCAGGCAATAATAATAGAAATGCAGAAATTCAATGTATTTGGGACCCACCTTCTGTTCCCTATATTGATGATAATGCAACTGATTCAGATGTTGCAAGTTGGGTATCTAACAATGCAGAGAATTACTACATTGACCAATCAATACTTACTTTCCACTCTCCTGACATAGAGTTTGATAATGAAATAAGAAGTATTGATACATCAGGATTGAAGTTAAGGATAGTAGGTATGGTTCCTATAACTGCATTTGCCTCAGATATTGATATTCAGACTTCCACTCCTGTTAATAACTTCTATGATAGTTCAGAGTTGCCTGCTGGATTCTACAAGGAACCTATTGGTGTAGAAAATGATTTTAGTTATGAGAGTATTGGAGTACATCTTGGTGATTCCCATTTTGGATGGAGAGGATTAATCTCTGGTGCCTTTTGGTTTGATGAAATAACTGCTTATAAGAAAGATACCGGTAATACCAAGCATCTTACCACAGGATTTGTTGTATACCCTTGGCATAGGAATGGTTCACTGAATAATACCAAGTATGCTACTGATGGCTATAGGTCTGCTATGCTTGACAAGAAGAAAATGTCTAATATGAGATATTCATATAAGTCAGTCTACTTTGATTCAGATAATATATGGAATGCTTATGCAAGTGGTAGTAGTATAAACACTGGTATATCAGGAGTTGCAATATTTGACTCTAATGAGGTATCACTTGTTAGATTACCTGCACCAGAGAACTCAGGTCTTACAGATATTAACTACTATGGCAATGTAGATAAGCTTCTTACTATCTCAAGAATTGGTGATAAAAAGGATGGCTATCCTATTATGACTACTGGAACTCAAAGTGCAGAGACTAATGCACATACTCTGTTTAGTAGTGGTTATATTCAGGTAGATAGTAGATTTACTGACCAAATTACAGGTACTGACCCTGTTAGGATTAAGTATAAATCTACTCCTCATGCTGTGTTAGCCTTGAACTATACTACATCAGGTGCTCAAAGAATATTACCTAATATTACGGATGGTGATTATAATAATACTTGGACTGTAAATTTACAGAGCTTAGGTGCTATAGGTGATAAGCATATGTTTTGGGATAAGTCAAAAAGGGTCAAGAGTGTATCACAAGACACTATTACTTATGCCCCAAGAGGTCCTATATCTAGTGTATCAAGTATTCAGCATGGATGGTTATGGTTAGGAGAATTGTATAATGACAATGTACAGAACAGGTTTGGTGGTCAGACAGAAGAAGCCTTTGAGAATAATACATGGCTGCCTTGTGGAGACCCTATTTCTCTTGTAGATACTAATAATGTAGTCAAGAGTAGTATTACTATCAGGTGGGAAGAAGGTGATACTTATTTCCAAAGATATGACCATATCAAGACTTATCCTTTTACTCTTGAAGACCAGAATGCAGTGACTGATATTGTATCATTCATGTGTGAAACAAGAGTGAACATTGATGGTAGGTATGATAGAAACAGAGGTCAAACAAGTAACTTCTCAGTTACTCCTGAGAACTTTAACTTGATGAATGATGTATATTCCCAGCCTAATAACTTCTTCAATTATAGGACAATTAATCCAAACAAATTGAACTTGGATAACTTCCATAATTCAATCACTTGGACTAAAACTAAGACTGCTGGAGAGTTGGTAGATACTTGGACTAACATTACTCTTGCATCTACCCTTGACCTTGATGGTGACAAGGGTACTGTAAGGGCATTGAGAAGGTTCAATAACAATATATTTGCCTTCCAAGATAGAGGTATTAACCAAATCCTGTATAATGAGAATATGCAGATTTCTTCTACTGATGGAGTCCCTATTGAGATTGCAAACAGTGGAAAGGTTAATGGTAAGAGATATATCTCTGATAGAATAGGATGTACTAACAAATGGTCTATGTGTGAAACATCTAATGGTATTTACTTTATAGATGACATTACAAAAGGTATATTCCTTTTCAATGGTCAGCTTAACAATATCTCTGATAGGCTAGGTTTCCACTCTTGGATTAATAGAGCTTCTAAGAATGTAAGTATATGGAACCCAGTAGACTTTGATGGATTTGTTACCTACTATGACAAGGTTAATGGTGATGTATTCTTCATTAGTAAAGATGAATGTTTAGCATTCTCTGAACCATTAGGTCAATTCAGCTCATTCTATAGTTATGAGAAGATGCCTTATTTCACTAACCTTGAAGACAGGGGAATTGCCTTTAATGTTGAAGGCACAGGTACACTATACAAACCTTGGCTACATAATGAGGGTGACTATAATATGTTCTTCGGAGTATATCAACCATTCTATACTACTGTAATAGCTAACCCAGATATGCCTGTAGATAAGATATTCAATAACCTTGAGTTTAGGTCAGATAGTTGGGATAAAGAGGGTAATCTTCTTAACACAACATTTGATACATTAAATGTGTGGAATGAGTATCAAGAAGGTACTTCTACCTTAAGCAATACATTAGATAGACCATCTTCCTTAAAGAAGAAGTTTAGAATATGGAGAGCTAATATACCTAGAGCAAAGGCTAATGGTAGGGATAGAATGAGAAATCCTTGGTTATATATCAAGCTTTCTATGGAGAAAGAGAATACTAACAAGACCATCTTACATGACATGATGGTACACTATTTTGAGTAATTATTGTGGGAGGATAAGTAATATACTTGTGCTCCCATAATTTTTTGTATAATATCCTTGTGTAATTCAAATACTTTGTTTATCTTTGCAAATAAATTAGTATAATATGGCTAAAAGAAAAGTTATAAGAAAGTCTAACAGACCATTTACATACAACCCTCATTACTATTCTTGGGGTGGTGATTTCAAGGCTGCTATGGGTGGTACAGGAGCATTTGACTTAAAGAGTACTTTTAGTGGAGGCAATGTTGCTGAAATGCTAAAGGGAGGCTTAGCAGGTGGCTTAGGTAGTGCAGTAGGTAATATTGCAGGTAGTGCTATTGGAGGAGGATTTAAATCAGGTGCAGGTAGTGCTATTAGTAATGTAGGAGGTGCTTTAGGAGGTATTGTAGGTACAGTCAGCCCATTATTAGGAGGAATTGTATCTGCTGGTACTGGTATTATTGGGGGTCTTACAAATAGGATGTTTGGCTCCAAGTTAAATAAGGAGAAGATTGCTGAAGTTGAGGGAAGCAACAAAGCTATAAATAATGTCATGGTAGATAGCAGTAGTGCTGATTCAGTTATGAATCAGTGGGCTAATCAAGATTTTGGAGCAGACTTCTCCAAGTCAGATATTGGTAAAGATGGTTGGTTTGGCAATAAAGCTAAGAAAAAATATAGGGAGTTAAAGAAGCAACAAGATATAGCAAGAGACAGAGCATTGACTTCTTACGAGAATGCAGCAGATGCAGCAGATACTCAGGCTGACCTTAATGCTATGGCAAACTTTGCTGCCTTTGGTGGTCCTCTTAATATATGGGGAGGATATGGAAGTGGAGCAATAGGCTATGAATTAGCTAAGGAGAACTTGGGTATTAAGGCTCTTAATGCTGCAAATAAAGGTAAGCTAACTTCACTACCTAACTCATTTAGTTCTGAATTGAATACATTTGCTGAAGGGGGTAAAATACATATTAAACCCTCTAAGAGAGGAACTTTCACAGCAGCAGCTAAAAGGCATGGAAAGTCTGTGCAATCATTTGCTTCACAAGTACTGGCTAATAAAGAGGACTACTCTCCTGCTATGGTGAAGAAGGCTAATTTTGCAAGGAATGCTGCTAAATGGCATAGCTTTGGGGGAAATCTCAACACTAATGGTGCTGACTTTAGTAATGGTCAAATTATTGTAGGTAATGGTGGAACTCATGAGGAGAATCCAATGGAGGGTGTACCTATGGGAATGGATGCTGAGGGAAACCCAAATCTTGTAGAACAAGGTGAGGTTATATTCAATGACTATGTATTCAGTAATAGGTTGTTTGCTGATGGTAGTCTATTGGAGAGCTTTAATCTTCCTAAATCTTATGATGGTTATTCATTTGCTGCAATAGCAGAGAAGCTGGGAGAGGAGTCTAAGGAGAGACCTAATGACCCAATAAGCAAGAGAGGACTTCTAAGTTCCATGTCCAGACTACAGCAAGCCCAAGAAATGATTAGACAGAGTAAAAATACTGGAAATAAAAAAAGTTTTGGAGGAGGTCTTAAAAGTTTGGCTACATCATTATTTGGAAGTGCCTTTGATAATTATAGATTAGCTAAAGGTAATTTAGAATTTGGAATGTTTGATGCTCCTAATCCTTATGCTCATGGTGGTAGAATGGGTACATTATTTGATGGTCTTGGTCAATACCCTAATTATTTATTGACTATAGATGATGACAGTGTTCCTGAGGGTACAATGTTTGACCCTATTAGTAATAGGTATGTATTTACTGGTTATCAAGACTCAGATGCTAAACCATTGAACTTTGGTTCAGGAATAACACCATCAGGTGAATGGGTAGAAGAGCCTAAATATATAGCTAGAGCTAAAGCAAAGAGAATGGGATATAATGTAGGAAGCTCATTAAAAGAATACAATGAGAATCCTATTGCTAATTCTGACTATAAAGAGAGTGGGAAATCCTCTGGGTTAATCAATCTTAGATATGCTCCTGTAGTAGGAGCTGCAATAGGATTAGGTCAGAATTTATTCAGTAAACCAGACTATAAAAGTGCAAATGCAATACTTGAAGCAGCTAACCAAGCAGGTAATTATATTCCAGTAGGTTATACTCCAATAGGCAATTATTTGCAATATAGACCTTTTGATAGAAACTTCTATCTAAATAAACTTAATGCACAAGCAGGTGCTACAAGAAGGGCTATTATGAATACTACAAGTCCTTCAAGAAATGCAGCCTTACTTGCAGCAGATTATAATGCTCAAGGTAGATTAGGAGACCTTGCAAGGCAGGCTGAGGAATATAACTTGGCACAAAGACAAGCTGTTGAAACCTTTAATAGAGCTACTAATCAATTTAATTCTGAAATGGGACTCAAGGCTGCAATGGCTAATCAAGAAGCTGCATTGAAGGCAAGAAGTTCAAGGCTAAGTGGTGTTGCACAGGCTATGGCAGTAAGAGATGCTGTTGATGCAAGAAGGGCTGCAAGTATGAGTGCTAATCTTACTAATCTATTTGATTCCTTAGGTAATATAGGAATTGATGAAATGAATAGAGCAGATAGAGATATGCTTATTAGAGCTGGAGTATTTGGTACTTTAAGTGAAAAACCTCAAGGATGGAGTAATAAGAGATGGGAAGATTATAAGAAAGCTATTTCTGGAAATGGGTATTCTAAGGGAGGAAAACTAAAAAAGAGAAGAGGAGGTCTCACATACTAATATGGCAAATTATGAACTAGTTGTAAATAGCAAATTTCAACCTTTCTCTTTTGAGAGATATATTCAACCATACCAAATATATGGGGCAGCATATAAAGAATTAGAGAACCAGTATGGAGAGCTTGCTACTAAGGCAAGTGTATGGGAGGAAATGGCTAATGAACAGACTGACCCTTATGCTTACAAGATGTATAAGACCTATGCAAATGACCTTGAAGAACAAGCAGGTCAGTTGGCAAGAGAAGGACTTAATGCTGCAAGTAGAAGGGCTATGCTCAATATGAGAGCAAGGTATAGCAAAGAAATAACCCCTATTGAGCAAGCCTATACAACAAGGCAGAAACAAGCAGAGCAACAGCAACAAGCACTCCTTCAAGACCCAACATTGATGTTGAGTAGAAGAGCTGCAACTACAAGTCTTGATGATTATATAAGGAATCCTCAATTAGCTTATGAAGCATATTCAGGTAAGTTAATTACTGCACAGGCTGCAAGTGCTGCATCTGCGTTGGCTAAGGAAATGCAAGAGAAGCCAAGGAAGTGGAGAAGCATCTTGGGTAACTCATACTATGAGACTATGATGCAAAAAGGCTTTAGTTCTAAAGCAGTATTACAGGCTATACAGGATAATCCTAATGCTGCTCCTCAACTTACAAGAATTATTGAAGATGCCATTAATTCAAGTGGTGTTAGAGACTGGGGAGACCAAGCTACTATTGCAAGGGCTATTGACTATGCTAAGCAAGGTCTATGGAGTGCAGTTGGTGAGACTCAATATCAGATTCTTGATAATTGGAGAGCTAAGATGGCTGAACAAGAAGCTATGCAAAAGAGAGCAGAAAAGAGGGCTGCTGCAAGACAAGCAGCAGGGCAGAGACAAGCTCAACTGAATGGTCTTGCTATCAATCCTTTGAATATCTATAGTAGTAGAGAGTTGAGTAAGGATGAAAAGAGGTATAAGGAGAATATGAAGAGATACTCCAAGTACTTTTATAAAGATAGTCATGGTCAGATGAGAATGACTTATGCAGGATGGAAAGAGTATAATAGAAAGAATAAAGGTACAATAGCAGGAAAAGTTATGACTACTCCTGAAGGCACTACTATTAGAGTTGCTGATACTCATAAGGGGGAGACACCATCAGCATTCAGAGTCTTTATGGACAGCATAGGTGCTCATAATGTGACAAATGGCAAGTGGCAACCTGGTAATCTTGGTAATGTATGGAGCAGGTATGTTAATTCTTCAGCAGGAAGAACTTCAAGATATGATGCTACAAGAGTTACTGAGTATGACTATCCTATTGCAGGTGCCCAACAGGGTGATATGAAGGATGCTATTATGACTGCTGGTAGAGGATTAAGTCTGAAAGAAGTAGATTATGATAGCAAGTCTAAGAAATTCAAGGATACAGGTGAGGAAATCACTATGGAAGACTTGAAGAGTGATAAGTACAAGGTAACTGCTACAAGATTTAGTCCTTATGGTGCTACTGTAATGATACAAGATGATAAGGGTAATGTAAGAAGATACAGAATGCCTGCTGGTATCAATACAACCAATGAACAGAATAGAGATAGAGCAATGGCTGCTGCAAATCAATGGCAACATGTAGTCAGTACAGGTAAATATACTGATGCAAGAGGTAATGTACATCAGGCTACTCCAGATGAGATTACTTATGCACAGCAACAATATGCTAATTCTATACAGCAAGCCTACTTATTCCACTCTCAATTAGGAGTACAGAATAAGACAAAAGAACAAGAGTTTAATCCTTATGGATATTAAGATATGGCAAAAGCAACTAAAGTAAAGGATATAGATATTACTAAGAGTGGTCCAATGACTTTTAGAGATTTGCAAAGAGCAAATCAAAAGCCATACACTAATCTTAGCCCTGAATTTCAGTCATTCAGTATGAATGTAGGAGCAAATACTGCTCCTACTTCACTGTATGATGCAAGGGCACATGGTGAGCAGATGGTACAATCATCCTTAGAGAGAACTGCTACACCTTGGGGTGAAAGTATGTTTGATGAACCTACTGCAACTGAGGCACAGTTTCAGGAATTAGAAGATATAAGAGCTGAAAACCAACCTTGGTATGCACAGATAGGAGCAGGTCTTGCTAAGGGTGCTATACTTGCAGGCACTACTTTCCTTGATGGTACTGTAGGTTTAATATTTGGAGCAGGAACTGCAATAGGTGAAGATAGGTGGTCTGGTCTTTGGGATAATGATTTCTCTAAGGCTATGCAGTCTGTTAATGATTGGTCTGAGCAAGCATTGCCTAACTATTATACAAGGGCAGAACAAGAGCAGCCTTGGTATGAAAATATCTTCACTGCCAATTTCTTAGGTGATAAGTTTATCAAGAACTTAGGTTTCACAGTAGGTGCTTTCTATAGTGGTGGTGTTACTGCTGCTGGATTGAAAGCAACTAAGTTACCTCAGCTTATTGGTGCTATTGCCAAGTCTTCAAAGGCTCCAGCAATAGTTAATTCTGCTGTAGGTGCTACTGTCTCAGCAGTAAATGAGGGTAGAATTGAAGCACTCAACAATAGTAAAGATTGGTTTGAACTTCATAAAGCACAGCTTGATGATACTTATAGAGATAGGATACAAGCTATACAGAATAGGTATGAAGATACTAAAGGTACTCTTGTGAGAACAAGAGAAGGTCAAATGGTAGACCCTGCATATATAGAATATCAGAATGCTATAAAGAAAGAACAGGAGTCTTATAATGCAGCTTTAGGCAAACTAAGTGAGGACAGATTGAAGATGGGTAATGCAGACTTGCTTATGAATATACCCATCCTTACTGCATCCAATATAATTCAGTTTGGCAAGTTATATGCTAATGGATTCAAGACTGCAAGAAAGGCTACTAATATAGTAGGTAAGGCAGGGGAATATACTGCTGGTACTACAAGATTAGGTGCTACTGCTGCAATAACAAAAGGTGCATTGTCTGAAGGTACTGAGGAGATAGCACAAGGTGCTGCAAGTAGAATAGCAGGTAATTACTACTCTACTGATGTAAATAACTTCTATAAGTCAAAGACTGACCCAGAGGCTGCACAAGAAACTCTAAGTTGGACTAAATCATTTGCTGAGGGAATTAATGAGACAGTAAATGATGGCTCTGCATGGGAAGAGTTCTTTATTGGTTCTTTGACAGGTGCATTAGGTATGCCAAGATTTAGAGGAGTTAGAAGTGAGTCAGGTTCACTACAATCTCCTATTACTATTGAGGGTGGTGCCATAAATGAGTGGAGAGACTATAATGAGAAGATAGTAAGGGAAAATGAGATTGCTAACTACATGAATAGCAGGATAAACTCTCCTGAATTTAAGAACTACTATCAAGGTCTTATCAGGCATAATAAGTATCAGAATGATATGAACAGAGCTGCTGAGGAAGGTGATGAGTTCAACTTTAAGAATGCAGAACATGCTCAATTAGTATCTGATGTTGCCATGTTTGATAATGCAGGCAAGATGGAAGACCTTACTACCTTGATTGATGCAGCTTTTGACACATCAGATGAGAACCTTGCCTCTATTGTGGAGAACACTACAACTACTCTTGAAGATGGTTCTAAGGTAGGTCCATTTGTTGATAAGAATGGTAATCCTATGTATGCTACCCCAGAGGGTAAGCAGGAAATGATAGAGAAGTTACAGCAGAACCATGATGAAATGACCAATACTATCAACAATTATCTGAAGATAAAAGATGAGCTTGATATTAAGACAGGTCAGCAATTATCAGATGACCAGCTTGAAGAATTGACATGGATGAAATCTCAAATAGGTAACTGGGCTGAAAGGGCAACAGCTATGTCTGGAGAGGTGAAGTCAGCTATTGGTAATGTAATAGGTAACTTGGATTCATTCCTTAAATTCAATCAGCAAGTCAGAGACTTTGAAGGTCAATCCCATGCAGATATAACAGAGAGATACTTACAGGCAGATAAGAATGTAAAAGCCATTGAAGGTGCTATCAATACTCTTAATATGGTTAGAGGTCAGGATGATAAGGTACTGGCTCATACATTAGCAACTAGTCCTAAGTTTGTAGATGGTCTTATCAAGGAAATTAATGAGGTAGATGAAACTGTACTCAGTGCAGATGAGAAAGAGGATATTACAACTAAGCTGAATGATATTGTCAAGTTAGGTAATGCTTCAAAGACATATAATGCAAAGCTAAAAGAGTATCTTGAAAATCCTCAAAAGCAAGCAGAAGACCATGCAAGAGCTGATGAGCAAGCTGCACAACAAGAAACTAAGAAGAAGTCTGATGACCTAAAAGTATCTTTAAATGCTGCACAGAACCTACAAGAATTTAGGACCATATTAGATAGTCAGGATGATATAGAGAATAGGGATAGAACCCTAAAGGCTTTAGAGGATGGAGGCAGTGAAATGGCTAAGAACTACAGAGAAACTTCACAATACAATAATGAAGTGAGAAGAGTTATTAATGAGTCAGATGCAGAACCACAAGTCAAGCAAGATGCTATGAAGCTCCTTCAAGACCAGTTTAGTAACTCTGAAAACCTTGAACAGTTGGCTAATCCTAACTCAATTTATATCAACAATGAGAATGCCTTTGATGAAGATTCTGAAGGTGATGTTGAGTTGTCTGCAACAAGATTCCAGGAAGCTCAATATGCTTTGCAGAGTGCAATGTCAAGAGTAAACAATGATAATAGATTCAAAGACAGATTCTCTAATGAGTATAAGAAACCTGTTGAGGTAGTTAGGCAGACTACTAAAAAAGATGGGGTTAAAACTACTAAATATGGAAAGAGAAAAGGAGACAAGATAGTCAGTGGAACAGGTCTTAGCATAAATAAAGATGATATTCCTGCATCAGAATTAGAAAGTATTGAAGATATGCTTAGTGATATGGGAAGTACAGCTAAGTTTGAACTACTTGAACTAAGAGAAAAAGATGGAAAGTATGCTGGAACTGTAAGAGTTAATGGTCTTATAAATGGTGCTCCTGTTATTAATAACTTTGAATTTATATTTGACAAAAACCCAGATAAACTAAGAGGTGATGATAGAGATACTACAGGAGATAGTGGTACATCTACTACTCCTACTGTAGCAAGTAGTGAGGACTTACCTACAACAGAATTACCTGTAGGTAATATAACTGCTGAAATGGTTAATGAGGAGAATAAGAAAGCCAATGAGAGGGTAGAAACTCCACAAAGACCAAATAGAGATACTTCTAATCAATTCTATAGACCTGCTATACCTGAACTACATATAGAGGCAAGCAAGGAAGGAGACTTCAGACCATTTGATATTGTAGTAGGTGAGAGAGAAAAAGGTGTAGATTTCTCTGGTATTTATGGCTATCTAAGAGACAGTGGAGCATTTAGATACCTAAATGAAGGTAACTTAAAAGCAGGTGATGAGCTTGGCTTTATGATTGACCCTTCATTCAATGACCACACTATATTTATTATAGATAAAAGGAATGGTCAGGTAGTAGGTAGCTTGGATGAATCTGATTATAGTGTTTCAAGATATGAAGGATTAAAGGGTCTAGAAGAAAGAATAAAAAAGGAGTATACTAATAGGGAAGAGGACCCTCTTCAGCTAGAAGTGAATAAATTTTTAAATGAAAATCCTACAGATAACCCAATAAGTAGTGTACAAAGAGGACTTGCATTAGGATTTAATAGAGCTACAAGATTAGTAGAGAATTGGAAAAATAATAAATCTACTAATAAAGGAAAATTTATAGCTTCTCCTACTACAAGGGTATCTAAGGTAATGATAGGTAGGATTCCTTATGGTAATACTGAGAGAAGTCTTAAAGATATTCCTAATGTATCTTCAACTGATAGAAAGCCTATCTTTGGTATTATAAAGAATGGTGTACTTACTACTAATAGTAAGATTGATGATAGCCTTATCATCAAGCCAGTAGATATGAGCCAAAAGGAGGGTAGATTATATCTGCTTATACCTAATGGAGCTGGTAAGTACTCTCCTGCTGCTGTAAGAGTTAAGCACTTCAATAATGAAGAGTTTAATCTGAATGATAGTAGTGTGAACTCTACTCCTGTTGGAGAAGATATAAAGGATGCTATTACTAAGTTATCAACTGCTACATCACAGGATGATGTATCTACTGCTATGCAAGACTTGGCACAAGACTTGTATATGCAGGACATTATGGTTACTTGGTTTAGTAGTAAGGCAGGTGATGGTATTGTTATCAGTAAGAAGGTGAGAAAACCAGATGGTACTTATGAGAAAGTAATCATTAATGGAAAGGAGCAAATCAAGGAGGACAAGTATGATGTATATTTCTCTACAAGTAGCAAGAGTGCAGAGATTGGAGGTATAAACTTTGATGCAACTGCTCTTGAAGACTTAGGAGATACAAGTGCATTAGGTACTCCTAAGAATCCTGAGGATATATACAATGAGATACTTGGACACCTTATCAAGTTCAATCTTCCTTTGCAGGTTAGCACAGGAAGAATAAATACAGAAGGATATAATAAAAAATTAATAGACTCTAATATCTTAACTTCAAACATTACTGAAGCTTCTGTAAAGGGAACTTGGTTTACAACTGATTACTTTGATAATGAAGGTAATCTGCATAAAGCTATAAGTCCAGCTTCTGTAGCCCCTCAGCCTAAGAGAAAGATAGAAACTCCTGTAGGAGGTACTGAGGGTGCTATTGCAGGTACAAGAATAGTATCTGTATTCTCAAATAAGCCATACTATGTAGACTTAAAGACAAATACTATTAGGAATGACCAAGGCAGGACTGTAGAAGTTACTGACAGTAATAGAATATTGTTTGATTTAGCTTGGGCACAAGATAACTTTGGAGATGCTACTAATTCCTCAATGATAGTAGATAACAAGGTTCTTACTCCTGATGGTAAGGTACTTGATAGAAATAAACAGAGGTATCTCAGTGGTCAGGATGCACAAGATGTAAAGAATACTATTGCAGGTAGGAAGAAGGAAAGAGAGGATAGAGTTGCCAAGTCTAAGGAGGTTGTCAGTGAGATATATGAGAATCAGAAGAGAGTAGATAAGACAAGAACTGATGGTGAATTTTATTATGTACTTGAAGATGATGGTGAATATCATCAGTATAGTAGAGTACATAGCAGATTAGGTTCTAATTGGGTAGAATCTGACAAGCAAACAAAGGCTCTTGAATTAGCAAGACTTAATCTTAGCAAGTTTGTAGATAATCCTACTCAGTATGAGAACTACTTAAAATACTTGGAGAACAAGTTTAAGGTAGACTTGACTGCTTATAGAGGAAAGACTGATGCTAAGAGTAGAGACACTATTGTGAATATAGTAAGAGACAAAATGTCTGGTACTAACTCACAAAGAGCACTTGATGCTGGTTCAGCAGTAGATAGTATCATCAGACAGTATTTTACTGTAAGAGATATATCTAAGATAGCAAGACCATCCAATATGTCGGAAAGTGCTTTCATAGATTTGATTACTACTCTTAATAGGGTTAAGTCAAATATGGAGCAAATGGGAGAAAGATTCCTTACTGATAATATTGTATTGTTCCAGAAATATCCTGATGGTACAAGAGTTGCAGGTGAAGTTGATATTCTTTCTATTGACAAGGATGGTAACTTTAGAATCTATGATGTGAAGACAAGCAGATATAGTTTCTATGGCTTTACAGACAGATATGGTCATAAGGTTAATTACTTTACTTCTCCATCTGCTACTCAAAGAATGAGTGCAAAGGATTACTATACTTTACAACTTTCTGCTTACAAGAACTTATTTGAATCTCAGTATGGTGTACCAGTTACTAAGTTAGCTGTAATGCCATTTGTATTGAGTTATAATAAGGATAATGTGTCAGCAGTACAAAGTGAAAGTGGTATTCCTATTACATATAATCCTGCTGTTAATGTGCCTTTAGTAGGTAATGTTAAGATAGATAAACCTGTAGAAACTCCTGCTACTACAGCACAAGTTCAGACAGTGTTACCTATCTTTGAGACTTCATTAGAGACACAGAATCCTATTGAGGACTTAACTCCTGAACACAAATCTACTGATAAAGATAAAGTAGGATACTTTGAGTTAGATGGCAAATTACATAAGGGATATATTACACCACTTACTGTAATTGATGGAGTTGAGGTTCATGTAACTAAGGTTCCTAACATTACAAAGGGATGGGGTAGCCAGGGAGAAGCAGCTCATGTAGCTTCAAACAATTTCTATGCAGTATTTCCTAATGGAAAGACATTCTTATTCTTGAAGAATAATCCTGTGCAAGGTGGTAAGACTCAAGAAGAAGTAGAAAAAGCTATCAAGAATGCTCTTGAAGGTAATAAACAAAGGGTTAAGGATTTATCATCAGAAAAGACTATATTGTTTAATCCTGATACAGTACCTACTGTAAGTACTGCTCCTGTTACTACTGTAGAAACTCCTGCAACTATTAATCAAGGTAATACCCAGACAGGTGCTGCCTATACTGCTCAAAAGGAACAGGCAATAAATGACCATGATGAGGAGTTTGAGGATGAACTTACTTTAAGAAAGACAAAGGATACTACAGAAACTCCTATATGGAATCAAGAGAAAGAACTTAAATGGTTAAATAAAGTACTTCCTCAATTAAGTGAACAAGACAGAGTAAAAGTAGTAAAGGGTCTTATTAAAGTAGGTAAGAGAGGTACTTTAGCTTGGGGTCAATTTGATAAAGGTGTAATCACATTGTCTGACATAGCTGCTGAGGGTACTGCATACCATGAAGCATTCCATGCTGTATTCAATCTTCTTCTTGACAATAATGAGAGACAGGCACTATATGATGAAGCAAGGAAGTTATATGGTGAAAAAGATAACCTCTCATTAGAGGAAGACATGGCAGAAGGATTCAGAGAGTATGTTACCACTAGACAAAATGCTGGATTATTAGGTAAAATTAAAAACTTCTTTAGAGACCTATGGATTAAAGTAACTAATTGGAATAGTATTAGACCTCATCTTACTGCATATTATCAGATGATAAATAGAGGAGAATATAGCAATAGAGAATTGCCTGTAGAAACTCTTAGTCAGGCTAGAGCAAGACAAGAAGAATACTCTAAAGAAATGCAAGATATTCTTGCTAATGCTAAGAGAGATTCAGAAGGCAACTTATTAGCTCCTAATGGTAAAAAGTCTAATCTCACTGAAAGACAATATGCTCAAGTAAGAACTAAAGCTTTTAAAGATTGGTTTGGGGAGTGGGAAAATCCTAAACAAATAGAAAAGACAATTACTACAGGATGGGAAGTATCTTCTGCTAATGAATGGTTAGATGGAAGTACTGTTATACAAAGAGGAAATTCTTATTTTTATGTTAATGATGATGGTGTTGATATTGAAATTACTAAAAAAGATTATGATGATTTTAATAATGGTAAACATATCATATTAAATAAAAAAGAAGAAACAATAAAAATTACAGACTCTAATTATTCTAAAGTTTTAGATGAAAATGGTGAACCTTTAGTAATGTATCATAGGAGTGATGATAATATTTCTATATTTGATATAAATAAAAGTAGACATGGAGGTTTTTGGTTTAGTAAAGACCCTAATTATTATGTTAATACTAAGGCTAAATTAAAATATGCCATTCCTGTATTTCTTAATATTAGAACACCTAATAATATAAGCCATGAACTGTTTGAAGCAGCAGTAGACGGTGATGAGTTTATAGAAGGAGGTATTAAAACTACTCAATTTGACGGTTGGATTACTAAAGATGTACATACTCCTGAATTTTATGGTGATGATTATAGTGAATCTATAGTTTTTGCTATGGCAATAGATCCTAATCAAATTAAGTCAGCTATAGACAATGTAGGAACATTCTCCAGAACTAATGATGATATTAGATATAGAGAAGTACCTAATTCTTCTTTTGAGTCTTTAGATACAGAGATACAGGAAAATCTATTAAAGAAAGGTTGGACAGAAGAAAAGTTTGATTCAATCTCTCAAGAGGAGAGAGACCAAGCTGTTAAATGTATAGCCTTTTAGTCAGTAGAATGAAATTTTTTATTAGGGAGGTAACAGAAATGTTACTTCCCTTTTATTTTGTAGGAAATAAAAAAAAAATAAGGGGAGGAGTAGAACTTAATCTACTCACTCCCCTTTCTATTATTAACAATTAACCTTATTGCTTAAAGAATGGAATACTTTCTTCTGGATGTAAACCTCTATATATAGTCTTATTCATAGGGATTAATGGAGACTCAAACCATAACTTAGTTGCTCTTGAATCACCTTTAAACCTACCTGACTGAATAATAGCATCTTCACCCGCAAAAGTTTCATAATTCATAGGATTTAGTAGTCCTACCATATCCAAAACACTCTCTACAGTATTAATACCAGCAACAGGAGATTTCAAGATTTTAAGAGCTTCTCCTACCATTTGAGGACCTGGAACCTGAGTACCAATTTCAGTATAAAGTCTTCTTGCTTGATATTCAATCATCTTCTGTAACCAAGGTCTGTTCTTATTATCATCCCAATCCATGAGACCTAAGAATGCAGCAATAATTAAGAAGTGACCTACTTCAGTAGCAGCTCTTTTAATATTGGCTTTTTCTGTCTTTGTAAGATTATTCCAATTAGCAGCTATTGCAAATTGACCTTCCCTCAGCTCTTTGACTAATTGCCACATAAATCTTCCTGTAGTATTGTAATAACCTTCTGTCCATGCTTGCAAATCATAGTTATATGTAGCAGACTTGAATCTCCTATTTAGGCTTGGCTTTATCCATTTCCTAAACATAACACCCATTCTACCTATAGCTAATCTTTGCACTGCACTTCTATCAGCCTTATTGTAAATACCATGCATTCTCTGATTTATAGCAGCAGATTTCCTACTAAATGCTATAATATCATCCCTTGTAAATGCAGAGCCATCTTCCTTAGTATAACCTTGCTTTAACTGTAACTTAGCTCCTAACTTCTTATTATTCTTATCAATAGGAACTACTTCCATAGCATCCCACAAAGAAACTATTTTACCATCAGGAGCTTTCATCTTATAAGCATCAGCAAGTGCTAATGAGGTTCTATTCTGCATCCAATGCTCACCAGCATTATTCATAAGGAACAGGGCAGAAGTACCAAACATTCTACTGAACCAAGTCTTCCTGTCAAAGTTTACCTCTCTAACATCAGTTTCATACTCCTGCAATACATTGAATAATTCATCCCATAGAGCAAGTTTACTTGTCTTGACTCTGTTACCTATCTCAGCTAAGTACTCTGGCAATGCTTTGCCATAATTCCTATCAGCTATTAAGGTATTAGATTCATTATAGAACTCACCTGCAAAGGACTCAATTCTCATCATAATTTTACCAGTAGTAACATTTGATATACCACTTAACAGGTTTAGACCTAACATATTAAGAGAAGTAATTCTATTAACAAAGTTAGCTACCTTTCCTTTATCAATCTTAGTATTACCAAATGTACCCTCATCAGCCATATACCTACCATAGACTTGCATTTCAAAGAAGTCATTCAGTCTCTGCATGAACTTTGTTTCATCACCAGACTTAGTGAGAGTAGATTCAACTTTCCTACCTACAGACTTGAACTTTTCAACCAGTGGTTTACCACCTCTTGTCTGTATAATCTCCCTCTCCTTTAGCATATCTCTACCAAGCTCAAGAACATCAATTACTTTATTCATTTCATTGAAGTCATTAGCCATAGCTGCATAAGCTGTAAGAGTAGATACTATATCAGTAGATAGGTCATTAGGACTTTCACCCTCTTTCATCTTGGTATAGTAGATAGGAAGTACTTGTACCTCTTTACCTTCAAAGTCCTTTACTGTAGCTCTGTCTCCAAACTCAGTGTCATCAGTCCTCCTAATGAATTGGTCTTTAACAGCTTCCCATACTTGTGTACTGCCTGACCTTACACCATCAGATGCCTTTATCCTTTCAAGTAAGTCCTTTCTGATTTTAACTGCATTAGTTAAGGTAGTATACTTGTCAGGAAGGTATGAATCCAGCTTGGCTTTTATCTCCATAACCTTGTTATAGTATTCTTTCTGGGCAGAATTCAAATTCTGATAAGCCTTATTGCCATAGATTGATACTTTAGGTTGCTTCTTTCCATTGACTACTTCCATATTAGCATCAAACCAAGCTTGTCTCTCTTTTCTGTACTTCTCTGCATTATCTCCTACAGGATTCTTGCCATACTTCTCATTGAGGGACTTGAACATTTCCCTTACTTTCTCCTTGAATAAGCCTTGGTTAATCTCAGAGATATAATTACCTGTAAGATTACCTTTGCTGTCTCTTTCAAACATCCAATCAGTGTTCTTAACTCCAGCTTGCTCTAACTTAATGGTAGCAGCTTGAAGCTTCTTCATAACATTGATAGTCTCCAACCTTGCATTTTCTTTACTCTTCTTGACAGCTTGGTCCATAACTTTCAGCATATAATCTGAAGAGTCTGCCATAGAGTCAAGCCATCTATCAAAGAAAGATATATCTTTGTCAGCTATCTTAACCAAGTCTTCAGCAGTCATAGTTTTACCCTTGAACTTACCAAAAGGAACAGTTATACTTTCCCCTACAAAAGGTTTAATAAAATCAACAAAGAGAGGCATTGCTACATTGTTGTATCTGACAAACAAGTCTCCAAGTAGTGTAGTTGTATTGTCTAACACAACCCTTACCCTTTGACCATATCTATTGTCTGCATATCTCTCTTCATCAATAAGAGCCTCCCTAATATCATCAGTAATGTGCTTGTAACTGTACAAGTAGTTTCTAACATCTCTTAGTACTCTGGCTCTTTCATTAACATTAGTAGCAGGAGTATTCTGCAACATAGTAAGTCTGTCACTTACCTTGGTTAATTCTTCAAGAGCATTCTCAACAAAAGTATAGATACCCTCAATCTCATTGTTATCAGCTAATTCAACATCCAATCTATCAATGAGTAACCTTTGATTAGCACTAAACCTGCTATTAGGATTTCTCTTTTCATAAATCTTCAATCTCTTCAACTCATTATCAATGATTCCTTGAAGTAACTTCTTATCTCTTGCAACTCTCTCTGAGGTATTATAAAACACCCCACTTGAAGTAATATTGCCAACATCTATAACCTCATCCATACTACCATCAAGGATTTGCTGTGCTAAAGAGCCAAAGTTCTTATCAGCTTCCTTCATAGCTCTTTGTATAGGACTTGCATTCAGATTCTTGAAAAAATTCTTAACTGCCTGAATTACTCTTTGCAATAGATTCTTATAAGGAGCAGATGGGATATTCTCATCTTGAAGGAGATGTTTTGCAAGTAGTTTACCCGCAGCTTCTTTTGCCAACTTAGTCTCATCACTATGATATAAGGTATCATAGGTATCATAGTCCTCACCTATAATTTCTCTTGCCAATTCATTGGAAGATATGTTATTAATAAGTCTATTGATAAGTGGATTATCTCCCATAGCTTCAATGGCAAAGTGTGCAAATTCCTCAGGAAGTGCTTTCTCACCTTGAATACCATTAGCAAGTCTAATCATTTCAACAAGACCATTTGCTACATTTCTTGCAACATCAAAGTCAGTTACACCATGAATACCCATTCTCCTTTCAAGGTCAGTCAAAGCACCTATCCCTACACCATGAGACTCAAGAATACCTCTCAACCTGTTATTAAGGTTTTCATTATATTCCATCTTATCTGCATCAACAGAGTTAAGCCTGTTTCTTTTCTCAACCTTTACTCCAATGAATACTCTTGGAGATTCAGAATCTTGTATCTTAATTATGTTAGCTACATAATCATCCCTATACTCTGAGTTCTGATTAAAGGCTATAGCCTTCTGTTTCAACTTCTGATAATTCTCATCATTGCTTACCCATAAGGCTGGTCTGTCTATTCCCTTCTTATAGTACCCTATTTCTCTATTAAGCCTTTCAAGTACTTTAGTCTCTGGAATGACTTTACTGAAATTAGTCTGCTTTAGCAAACTTCTCAATGTAGGTTCATTGTTTTCATCTAATGTTAATCTTGGTTGCCAGTCCTTTATGAACTGACTGCTTTTTGTGATAAGATACAGTCTTGTAGCTTCACTTCTATTGTTAGAGGTGAAGGACAGCAAGTCCTTGAATAACTTGCTGTCCACTACCTGACCATTTCTATTCTTCACCTTTGGAATAATTGCACAACTTCTTGCCATATCTTATAAACTATATAATGTTGGAGCACCACAAATACTATCACCATTTTCATCCTTATACTCTGTATTAGGCTGAATAGCTGTTACATCATCAGCCTTAGGGGAAGAAGTATCAAGAGGAGTGCCATATACCTGTTGGAAAGCATCAGTATCTACTTGTGGAATAGAATCCCAATACTCTTGGGGCATATCTTGATAATCAGGCATAGAATCATAATCAATTTCAGCATCTCTAAGGTCAAATCTTGACAATGTATCTGCATAAGGGTCATAATCTTTCCTATTCTTATCAATTACAGTTTCCATCTCCTCTACATCCTTGCCATATTCATATTCAATGAAGCTGTTTCTGAAGCCTAATGGTTCAATCCTTTCATAGGTTGCAACATTGGTTTGTTCAGTACTTAATGAAGCCAGTTTGTAATAGATGTATTTTCCTCTGATTCTCTTACCTATATACTTAAAGAAGTCATAAGCAGGACCATCAGGAGTATCTATCCTTTTCTTGATAACTTTCTTATCTCCAAAGGTAGCATTATCATCTATCACAAAGGTAACTTTATCCTTAACTTCATTGTCCTCTCCTATGAATTGGACAGAGGTTGTATCAGGGATTTCAGGAACCAACTTTCTATTATCCAAGTGATTATAGACATATTGGTCTACAAATTGACTATAGTCATCACTTGATGACAAGAGAGTTCTCAATGTACTTATGTACTCTGGGATAGCATTTCTCACTGCCACAGGTGCCAAATGGATAAAGGTTGAAGGTCCAAATGCAAAGCCATTCCTATAATAGCTGTATCTGAATAAGTTAAGAGCAAGTTTCTGAGCTTCTGGGTTACTCATATACAATAAAGATGCCCAATCTCTCATATACCTTTCTCTCAAAGTAGGACTTAACTGACCCACATTCTTAAACACTACTGTATCTACAGGATTGTTGTCATTAGCCCTGATTACCTTAAGTCTCTTAATAAATTCAAGGTCAGCTATATCCTCATTATCTGTAACCACTCTCTTGAAGTATTCAGGGAAGTTATTGATGAAATCCTTTCTCTTATCAGAGGAAGTCACAATAATATCACCTACTTCTGAGTCTGGGTTTACAATCAATTCAGAACCAAAGAATTTATTCTTTGACATGATGTAGGCAAGCAAGTCATTATAAATACTGTTCATAGTCTTTACATTTAACTTACCAGTCTTTGTCATGTCTCTAAGGTCATCAATTACAGCTCTGAATGATTCAGTATATTGAGGGAAGTAAGACCCTAACATTTCTTCTGTTTTCTGTAAGCCAAGAGTATAGAAAGCCTGTAAGAAAGGAAGAGGAGCTGACAATAGTCTTTCTCTTAGAGTGTCAGTGTTAGGATTGTCTGATAACAGACCATCAAGTATTACATTGGCATTCTTCAATGGGAACTTGTCATTAGTCTCTATTTGGTCTAACAGGTCTTTCACTTTCTGCATCTTCAACTCTGTATCTGCAATAGTAGGACCAGCAGCACCTCCTTGGGTATCAGACCTTGTAGCCTGTACTAACTGTCCTAAAGCATCAGCAGAGTTCATAATTCTCTTGAACAAATATCCAACTGCAACTTGTTTCTGATAGAACTCAATCTTTCTAAAATCAGAAGTCTGAGACCTGTCAGTAACAGCCTCCTTAGCAAGCATTATACTGTCTGCAAGCTCTTCAATATAGAAGCTATTATTCTTGTAGTTATCATAAGTCAAGTCACTATTAAGAGCAGCCTTCTCCTTATACTTATCCAGCACTTCATCTATGATAGTATCCTTACCTTTGCCCTCTCTACTCTCCCTGAAATAGGTCTGAGTAATCTCTTGTACAATAGGCTGCATCATTAACAGACCTATCTCAATAGGATTATAACCTAATCTTGAAAGAAGCATAGAAGCATCAGCAGTGAAAGTATTCTGATTAAGTGCTGCAAGCACAGGGTCTTTAACATTATCCACAGAAGCAGCCAAGAATCCAGCATTATTCTTTGAGATAAATTCCTTGTCACCATTCATAATATCATGTAAAGATGTAAGTCTCTTTCCATTCAATACAAATGAGCCATTTTCTTCATCCAAAGCTAACTGAGTATGTTGCATCAAAGCATGGTTTGCATTATGATTGGCATAAATACCAATCAACTTAGCACCAGTCATGTTCTGTTGATGCAGCATTACCTGAGTTCTTGGTGATAATGGGTCCATCTTGACCTTTGTTTTCTCTGCCAACTTATCAAGAGTATCAAGGTCTAAGTCAAATAGATATGAAGCAATAGACTTGGGATAAGACCTTTCACCTTTCTGTACAGTCTTATTAAGTTCTACACCTACATCCTTTAATGCTTGAGCCAAGCCACTCTCATAAGAATCATTGAGAATGGTCATTATTCTTGCAGACTTCTTCTGATAATCAAAGCCACCTGGGTTAAGAATCTTTGAAGCTGTATCTGCATTAGTCAGAACTCCATACATCATGTCTATCAGCAAGTTATTTCTTGCTTTAAGACTGTTCTCCTGTGGAGACTTATTAAAGTCATACTTTACCTTTTCTATATTCTCCTTAATAAAGTAATTCTTCTTATTAGTTTTAAACCATTCAGAGAATCTCTTCTGTGCAGTTTCAGAGAATTGGTACCTTTTAACACCTTCTTTCTTTAACCATTTATTAAACTCTTCTGTAAAGTCAGATATGTCATCCAAGTCTGCTGCCTCATCCCAATCTTCAGTCTGCTCTTTAATAAATTGTGTAAGTGCCTCACCTAAGTTTCTATCAATCTCATCTACAATATCTGGGTTATTAAGATAGAAATCATCCCAAGCTCCCTTGATATTATATAGTTTCTTAATATTAAACTCAGGCAACATGATATACATCTTATCCACATCAAAGTCAGAACCTGATAGAGTAGTAATCTCAGCAGGAAGCATGATTGCAGAACCATTCTGTTGAGGAAGAAAACCTTTAATAAATAAAGGAGCCATTGAATATTTATCTTCAGTTGGTTGTTTTGTTATCTTACAGATGTTTATTCTGTAATTCTTTATGTTTCCATAAAGCACGGACTATATCTTCATCCTATAAGGATGTTGGGCACTCGTGGGTATATTATATTCTATTTTCATAGTTTCAATACCTAGTCTCTGAACCTTTCATAACCATTTAAGTTATAACTTGGCTGCTGATTGTCCCTACTTATTGAATTATTACATACTTGCATATTCCCAATAGTAACCATATCTCTTTTGATGAGTTCTAATTCCAGTACAGATATTAGAGTCTTTTCTAATATTCCCTAATTGTCTGGCAGCTTCTCTAATAGATGGGTATGTATTTATTATATTACCATTTCCATCTATCTGATTTACTGCCTTCTTGTTAGGATTAGATTCTCTGAGCTTTAGACCTATCTTAACTGCTTTATTATTATAGCAATTATTATAAGCCTTAGTACACCACTCAAGATTATCTACTGAATTATTAGTCTTATTCTCATCTTTATGGTTTATACATTCCAAATTATTTGGATTTGGAATGAAAGTGTCAGCTATTATTCTATGTACTGCAATAGTTCTTTTCTTATTAGTGTCATCATACAGTTTTACTATAGGATAGCCACTACTATCAAGTACTACAGATAAAGGTTTCAATATATTACCCTGTCTATAGCTGAATACCTTACCACTTTTAGTTACTCTGTAGCTTGGATATTCTCCAAACCTACTTTTAATATTAAATAGTTCTTCTTCCATATAATGTTTTTGTATAGATTTATATGTGCAAAGATACTATAAATATTTGAATTATGCAAATTTTGTATCAATAATTTAACAGGATGTTCCAGCAATTCACCCAATTTATTATCCAAGGATATTTCTATCCAAGTGAGTCCCAATCTTTCGATTAAACTCTATATCCAATCAACTTTCTCAAATCCTCAGGAAGTTTAGTTACATCAAGCTGGTGAGTATTTGGGTCCATGAGAGGCTCATAGAACTTTCTACTATATGCAGGCATATAACATTCAAGATACTTAATCCTCTTGTTAGCACCTTCACCTTCAAATACTACATGAAGTTCATCAGTCAAGCCATAATCAGACACCTGAATTAAAGCTCCACCTCTAATCTTCTGTTTAGTAATTCTACTCTTGATTACACTATTAAGGAGTGTCTGTACTCTTTGAGATTGTACAGGGTCAAAGAGAGGGATATTAAAGTTGTTGTTCTCATCAAGAGTACAAGCCCTCATCATATCCATACCATACCTTTGATTACCTCTTATCTCTTCAAGTAAGATTTCTTCTACCTTCTTTGGGTCTTTGAATATCTCATCTACATCAGCAAATGCTTGAAGAATGTTCTCAGTGTTGATTTTATTATACAGGTCAAGCCACTCTTTCTTAGTCATCTTCTTACCATTAACCTCAATGATTGTATCATCAGAGATGTCAGCAGTAATTAGCTTTCTAATCTGAGTACCTACCAACTGAACAGCATCAATAGCATGTTCAGGAGTTGCAGTCTGAATACCATAATCTTCATAAGATACTTTATGTACTACATTAGGATTCTCATTACCAAATCCAATGCCTGTAGCATCTTTAAGCCTCTGAATTACATCAGCCTCTGTATTTACATCATTCAAATCTATTACACCTTGTTTTCCAACCTTAGTAGTAGATTCAAACTGAGCTACATCAATCTGATTGTCCTCCATAAACTTATTTATGGCTTTCAGCTTACCTGACCTTCCTAAAGGACCAGCAATTAGTTCGTGCATAGCAAGTAATAGGAACTCTGAGTTCTTATGCTGTACAGGAGTCTTAATTCCAGTATGACCTTCAATGCCACTGTTATTATTGACTTGTGTATAAACATAAGGCTTCTTAGTCTGCCAAATGATATTGAAGTCTTTGATATTCCAATCTCCGTTCTTGAAGTTGTTATATGCTTGCTCCATATCATCTGTCCACTGACCTGACATACCAAGTATTGCCCTATAGGAACTCAAACTTCTATATGCCTGAGCATCTGCTACATTCACATTTCTAAACTTGCTGATGATATTATCTCTGTCTATCTTGGTCATTTCATTTCTTCTAACCCTTTCATCAAGTACAGTCTTGATGTCTTCAAGTACAGAAGATACTATCTCATCATCCTTCAAGTAGATAGTTCTTTCCCAGTCCCTACCAATTCTCTCACCTTTATAAGTAGCCTTAGTATTCAGTCTGAGAGCAGGAGCATGAACCTCCTTATATCTCTTCTGAAAGTCCTCAAGGTTCTTATAGAAAGCAAGGTCTGTAGTAGTAAGCTGGATAATTTGTGAAGTAGCTAACTTACTGTTCCAATAGTATTCCCTAAGTGCATCTTTAGCATTGTTCTTAACAAACAGGCTTCTTGAGATTGACTGAGCATCTTTCAACTCCATCTCACCTCTTGTTGCCTTATCTGTAAGTAATGCCTTGATTTGCTCCATTAGACTATTAGCCTCTCTACTATCAAAAGCACTATTATTGTTGTAGGCTCTAAGCATTAGTTCCATATTGGTATTCCATAATGAACCTAAAGTATCCTTAGCCTTAGTAAGTGCCTTTGCAGTTATTGCATTCTGCTTGGACTGACCTTCAAAAGGAAGATACTTATACTTGCCATTAGGAAGCTCATCCAAAAGTCCTACTCTTACCCAATCTCTGTAGGTTTGTTCAAAACCATCTTCCATCATGTCATTAAGAGTAGCTCTTAGGAAATTCCTAAGTTCAGCACCAGTACCTTTGGATTTAAGTCTGCTTAGCCTATCAATGAATGTCTCTCCATTGTCATATCTGAGGTTGTTAAGTGCAGGAAGGAACTTAAATTCTGCACCTCCCATACTCTTTATACTACCATCTTTCTTTCTGACAATATCATAGTTTGCAATAGGCTCTACACCCTTATCTCCTCTCTGATAAGCCTCATCCCTTTCTCTAACCAGCATGATTCTGTCATACTCTTGATTAACCAAGTCTACTAACTTATCAAGAATAACATCATCATAGGTTCTCTTCTTACCATCCTCATCAAGCACATCACCTGTTGTATACTTTCTGAATCTGATAAACTCAGCAGAAGGACTATCTGAAAGAATAGGAACATGATACCAAGCATACTTTATACTTGACTTTGCAGAATCAGGGTCTCCCCAGTACTCTGTAAGAAGAGCTAAAGTATAATCCAAATCATCCCAATTGGTATAGTCTACTTTGTCAGAGTTCAGCACTACCTTATGGTTAAGACCTCTTCTCAATTCATCAGACTCTGCAAGCTGTCTTAGCCAGTCATTTCTCCAATGACCATCCTTAAAGAACCACTCATAGTCTTTGAACTCAGTCTGCATAAACTGTTCAAATCTCTCCTTGTCATTCATAACATTCTTGAGATTCTTAATAAGTTTACCTAAGTAGTTAGGAGTAACATGAGAGTAGTAAGACTTGTCATTCTCTCTGACACTACTTTCAATAGCATCCTCAGTAACTTCTGCCATCATACTTGCAATCATATTGTAAGCAGAGCCAAAAGTATTGATAAGGTCTCCTCTCTTCTCAGTACCATCCTCCCTTGTCTCAGACTTAATTTCTCCCTTCTTAATACCACTGAATATGATATTCAATTGTGGTAAAAGAAGCATGATTGGGTCAGTAAATGTGATACCTGGAGCTGTCTTTATATCAGTTAATGCAGTCTTTAATACAGAAGGATTGGCATCAATACCTAACATATGAAGCAACTTCATTATGGTATTCCATACATCTTCTCTCTCCAAGAGTTGAAGTCTGGATTCTGTATCAAGGTTCTGGAACATATTATTCAATGTCTCAGTCCATTGCAAACCTTTAGCTGCATTATCCTTGTTTATTTCCCCATTCTTCTCATATACACTATCGTCATCAAGCTGTACTCCATTCTCATAGTTATCTCTCCAAGCATCAAGGAGATAGTACACACCTTCAGGCTTATTGATGGCAATAGTTTCCATCTTAAAAGTACCATCAGGCATCATCTTCTTCTTTTGAATCCAGTAAGGTATAAAATCCTTTCTGAAGTCTTGGTAGAACTGAGAGAACAAAGTCTCATCACCTTGAAGTAACTTGGTTACTTGCTTAACCCAAGGCTTGATTCTTTGCAAATCCTGCATCAAAGGAAGCATATCATCAGAGTTAATCATGTTCCTTAACTTGTCAATGAGAGTAGCATGAACATAGTCAGCATCAAGGTATCTTGTGAAACCTAAATCATCCTTTTCATACTTACCTCTATAGTCAAGTTTAGGTACTTGTCTGATTACTTTTCTTACAGCTTGTGACAGAGACTCATGTGAACTTACCTGTCTGAAATTAGTCATCCATCCATCCTTATAAGCCTCTTCTTGTCTCCAATCCTCTGCTTCATTATCTACCTCACTGTTACCCTCAGGGTCATCATCATTGAGGTTTGCATCAGCAGGTGCAATGTAGTTAGGGTCTATTCTAATACCCTCAGTCATTATAAGCAAGGTACTTGCTTCCTCAGCAAGAGCTTTATAAACACTAGGGTCATCAACTATCTTCCTATACTCTTGATTCTTGTAAGCAGCTTTCTTCTTGGCAGCTTCTAATTTCTGCTCATCAGAGAACTTATCTGCACCTCTCATAGAATTGATTGCATTAAGTTCTTGCTGTATTCTACCTTCTTCTGTATCTTGTACATAAGAATTGAAGATGTTAGCTACTCTCTTGAATATACCAGCAGGAGTGTACTTCTTTATAGCAGAGAATCTATCCAAGCTATTAAGTTCAGCCTGTAATTCTTCTTTCTCTACACCACTGGCATCATCAATTCTTCTCTTCAAAGAATCAGTCATTTCCTGCAAGGCACTATCAACTTCATTGCTGAAGAATCTTGCAATAAGGGTTACTCTATCTCTTCTTGTTTTTGGGTCAAAGAGTAGGTCTACCTTTTGTTGTTCTTCTACAGAAGTAATCCTTGGAGTATCAAAGGCATTACTTAATCTTTCTTCTTGTCTTGAAGTAGTAGAAGATAAGAATCTATCCTTGAAGGCTTGTTCATCAGATATATCTTTACCAGACTCATTTCTAAATTTAAAATCTTTAGTAGCATGAACTTCATTGGGTATTCCTAATCTTTGAGCAGCTATAATAGCTGCTTCGTCTACTCCAGTTTGACCCCCACTTCTTATTTCAGAAATAGTCACCCCTAAATTTTGAAGAGTTTTTATTACATTTGTTATATATTCATTAAGCTCTTCTTGGGTTGTAAACCCTCTTAGAGAGTATATACCATTTCCAGCTATATTTAATTTTATATTATTTAATTTTCCCTTAGATTTTAATTGTTTGTATATTTCATTAGCATAATAACTATAAGCAGCTTCATTATCAAAAGCTAATGAATCTTCATAATTATCATCTGCTGGTAGAGCAGAAGATACATATTTATCTCCTGCTACTCTTTTAGTAAGTTTTTCTCCAGCAGTATTAAAATCTGTAGCAAATGCTATAGTTACATCTGACCAATCAGCATTCTCTTTAGTTCTACTTGAATAAGAATTACTTTCAGAAGTTGAAAATCTTGTTTCTGCTCCTTTTCCTTTTGGTCTTCTCAACTCCTTAATAAACTCTTGAAGTTCATATCCCATTGGGACATCCTCAATAGACTTATTATTCTTTTCCTGCCACAGTCCAACCAAGTTAAGTATTGATTGCACTGTTTCATTAGGAAACTTCTTGGCTAATTCTCTAATTTCTGGTGTTATAATTAAACAGCTCATATAATTTAAAATATTATTTGTGCAAAGGTAAGAAATTTAATTGTAATACACAAGGTATTATAGGAAAAAGTTAAGGAGGAATAAGTGATTAACTTACTCCCCCTTATAATAATTATTCAACTACGTAGCCATACTTTTTTTTAGTTATTAATATACTTTCTTGCAATAAATTCCTCCATTAGAGGCTCTGCTAACTCCTTAGCCTGAGGATGTGGAGCACCTGTAGTACCTCTTGCTCTTAGGTCAAAGAAGTGATTCCAATCAGATACAAAACCAGTCATTACTAATTCTGTCTTTAAGGAGTTAGGCAAGACAGCTCTTGCTTCCTGTGGTTTCCATCCACTATTAATAAGCAAAGTGTAATGTGTTTCTGCATTATTCAAAGTCCATAGGAAAGCATCAATGTCCTTATGCTCTCCTTCAGGTAATTGAATCTTCATCTTATCAATATCACACCAATCACCATCCCAATAAGCATAATGACCTGTAGGAATATCTAACCAACAAGGAATAATGAAAGTAAGTTCATTACCAAACTTATCCTTGGAGTAGTTACAATACCTCGTACTCTCTTGAGCAAAAGACATTACTCTATGCCTTACAAATTCGTGGGAGACACCTCTATCACAGACAAAGTGTACTGTAATTCTCTTTTCATGGAACTCTGTAGGTTCACACAAGTATTTCAAATCACTTAGATGATTATTCTCTACTAATACTCTATAATTAGTAGTAATATAATAGATTTTATTATCTTCTGAGTGATTTAATACACTATATTTGTTCTTTCCATAGAACATACATAAAGTAGTAAAGTCTGTATCTTTATAGGTAATTTTCAGATACACAGTACCATGTTCCAACATAGCACCATGACCAGACTTAACCATCCTATCTACAAATGGTTTGGCAGAATCTTCTGTTATCTTATCCTCAGACTTATAACATACACGTCCTATATTTTCAATCTGTTTATAGACTCCTTCAAGACCAGCAGACTGCTCCCATATTTCAAATAAAGGTTTACATAATTTCATTTTTTCTTTTATTTCAAATTTATAGTTACACTTTCACAGAACATAACACTACATTCATCAATGTTATGTCCATACTCTTTTAACAGTGCTTCAGTATCCTTATCTTCAGGATTAGTATATACATTTACACTACTATCAGAGAAGTCCATTACAACTAATCTTTCCATAACTATTCCTCCAAATTTACTTCCAGGTCATCAACACACCAATTACTTAAATCTTCATGTACTTTTGGATTGCCCTTAACATACATATGAGCACTTTGAGGTAATACAATCTGCTCTTCAACTGCACCTTTAAGGTCACATTTTGAGTAATCTATATCCTCAAAATACTCACCATCTTCATCCTTTCCAGAGTCAGTAATCTCATAGTCAGATACCTTAATCTTTACAGTTTTACTAAGGGTGACACTTACTGTGACCTCAATTTCCCTTTCAGGATTATCAACCTGATTCCAAGGGGCATTATCCCACTCAGATTGAGACATTGGAGGATAGTTACTATTACCATTTAATGATTCATTATAACTCATAATCTACTTTTTTCTTCTTTTAATGTTTACTTCTAGATTATTTTCCTTTATTAGTCTTCGAGCAATTACACATTCAAGATTCTTAGGTATACTGATATGCCTCCCATTATCATTCACGTAGATAGCATGGTCTCCATTACATCTATTATAATAGAAACCATTAAATTCCACTATCTTTATGAACTCTCTTGATGTATATTGTCTCATACTATACTTTCAGAATGTCTTTATACTTCTCATAAGTCTTTCTTATGACCTCTTCTCCTATTGGATTAGGTCTCTTAGAATCTCTATCTATACACTCTTGAAGAGGAGTAAAGAAATTCTTGATTTCAAGGTCATAATTGAGTACCTCGGCTGCCCTTTTCCAGTACTCAACTTCTGTACCATTAAGATTCATATTGTCTATTACAGCATCCTGATGAAAAGCAGCAGCTCCCTGTATAAAGCTATCTTTCATAATTTTAACTATAGGCTCTCTACTGGGAACCCAATACTTACCTAACATATTTCTGATGTCATCATTGTTGAATCTTACTCTATGTTCTGGGTCTTCAAGTACCCATTGTTTAGCCCATGTAGTCTTACCACTACCTTGAATACCTCGGCATAAAATTATCTTTGGCATATTTACTTACTTTTTATTGACTATAGAGTTCAAAACTAACAAAGCATCCCTAAGGGTTTTCTTTTGTGCAGGGGTACAGTTACTCAATTCACCATACTCCTGTTCAAAAAGATATGACCTTAGATGGTTAGATAGTTTCAGAGTCTCTTTAGCCTTTGTTTTAACACTAACCTTAATTCCACTCATCTTTCTACCCTCCTATGATGGACTTAGAAAGATTCAATGTATTCTGCATCAGGAAATGTAGCATAGACATCATCCCATGCTGCATCTCTTTCATGCTCTACATCTTCATCATACCTATTATTATAGGTTTCTCTATGTCCGTCTTTGAAATGAATTATAAATGTCATAATTTGTCTTTATCATATTTACCTTCTATTTGAGCTATCCTATCATTTATGTAAAATATAGCCTTCTTCAAATCCTCAATTTCCTTCTGATTATCTGTAAGGCTTGCATCCTGCTTATGCCCTGCCCTAAGTATATACTTAATAGCATTACCTAAGCAAAAACCCATGTGTCTTGTTATATCAATCACCTCAATTCCACACTTATCTTTAAGCCATGTATAATGTGGAGGATGATTAACATTATCTATCTTTGTTTTCATATACTTAATTAATTAGTGAATCCAATAATCTCCAACTGTAGCTTCTGCTGGTATAGGTACTGATTTACAATACTTAGCAGCAGACGCTTCCATAGTTTTACTTACAATATTAGGAAATTCAATAAGTTCCTCAGGATATTCCCAATTACACTCATCATGAGTAAGATTAGCCAATAAACACTTACCAAAGTATCCATTATCAACTACCCAATTATATATAGCTATCTGACTATCTTTAAGTATAATAGCACCAGTACCTTGTGTTGGAGAGTTAATACTCTTTCTATCAGAAAACTTTGATACTTCTTGAAAGTGTTTTCTAACTTCCTGATATACTTCATCTTTATAAGGCTTATGATTAACCTTATAATCTTCCCAAAATTCTTGAGTATAAGTTTTTTGTCTTTCTACCCATCTATTAAAACCTTCCCAATAAGTTTTATGTCCTGTAGCTGCACATAGTAGTATATAACCTTTAGTTTTTACAAGTTTAGAAGCCTTCTTTTTATATTCTGCAATTCCAGGAAAACCTTTAGCATAGGCATCTCTAAATTCAATAGCTTCTTCTAATGTACAACCCATAGCATTTTGAATAGCATATTCAGTACCACCAAATTGTTGAGAAAACTCAATAGATTTAACTTCCTTTCTTTGATGTGGAAATAACTTCTTTATATCCTTTATAGGAGTATCTCTAGGTATAATATCTTTATATACCATATAAGCACATAGGCTGTGCATATCTCCACTACCATAAAGAAATTCATCAATCATAGATTTCTCATTATATATATCTGCACCTAACCTAGATTCTATAGCACTATAATCACAACTACACCATTTATTACCTTTCATAGCAGTAAAACAAGCTCTAGTTATTTCATCACTAGGAAGTTGTTGCATATTAGGATAAGGACATGCTTTACCTGCTTTCTTTTGTGTAGGAGAAGGGTTAATAGGTAATCTCTTTAATTTAGCTAAATCATTATTATTGTCTTTACTACCACAAGACATTCTACCAGTATCTGCACCTAATTGTTTATAATTAGTATGTACTCTACCAGTATTAGGATTAATAGCATTAAGATGATTTTGTCCAAAAGAAGTTACAACTTTAGCTGAGCCATTATATCCAGGATAATAATCTTCATCACCCTCTTCTCCTTTACCCAAATAAAGTCTAAGGAATTCATCATCTATCCCTTTTTGCTTCTTTAGTACTTTTTCCATTGCACTATCTTTATCTTCTCCACTCTTTTTATCCTCTATAGTAGTATCAAAACCTAATTTTTTTAATAGTGGAATAACCTGTTTTGAAGATGCCCAATTAATAGTACATTTAGGAGTAGTATCAAATCCAGTAAACAAATCACCTTGAAGATTTACATAAGTAAATTCTTTTAGATTTGGATGACTACATACATATCTATTTAAATCTTCAATAGACTTATCTAGATTTTTTTTATCATTAGCCATCTTAGCTCTCCATTTAGTTTCATCAAGATGAATACCACACCATTCCATATAAGCTATTACAGGAACAAAGTCACATTCTAACTTAGCTGCTAATATACAATTTTTTATTTTACAATCTCTTAATTGACTAAGCATTATATCATATAGATATACTACATCATCAGCTGCATACTTAATAACACTATCATCTATACCCCTCCATTGTATTTGACCTCTTACAGTTTTATCTATAAATATATTTAATCTTCTTTTTGCAATATCTTGAAGACTATAAGACATTCCATGTATAGGGTCTTTATATTCAGGTGGATAACCAAGATATAATAGCTGTTCTACTATCATAGTATCATATACTTTCCTTGGTATAATAGTAAAATTATACAACCATTGTAAATCAAACTTTAAATTTTGTCCTATAAGATACTTATCTTCAAGAACTTCTTTATAAAGTTTAATATCAATGGTTGTACAATCTACTACTATTTGTATAGTTTTATTAATGTTACCAAATTGAGCTAATAATAATCTACCTACATGACAATCTCTACCAAGAGTCTCAGTATCAAACTGTATATAATTCCATTTTCTTAATATATCTATAGAATCATCTACAGATATAATTTTATACAATTGGGTAGTAAATAACTCTCTTTGATTAGTAACAAAATATATCATCATTCAAATGTTATAGTCCATCCATAACCTTCAACAAAGTCTATAGATTTGACAACTGCCTTGGCTTCTTCAAGCTTACACCCTACCACAATCATTGGACCTCCTGATGGGTCAATAAACTTATTTCCTCCCTGAACCTCACCTACTCTTAATGTGGGTACATCAGTTTTAAGTACATAAGTTTTAGAATCAGTACCATCAGGTTTAGACATTTTCTTGAGGTAGTTTATAGCTTCATATCTGGACCTAAGTTTTATAATATCTTCCATTACTTACTAGAATAAGCTATTAAAGAGTTAAAATCTAGAACATACTGATACCTCTTGAAGAAAGAATTTCCAAGTATTCCTGAGAGGGTTACTCCACTCTCAGCCTTTACCTCATTAAATGAAGCAGCCATATCTACAACTTGGAAATCTTCCTCATAGACTTTATCCTTATATACTAGAGATGCTCTTACATAGGAAACATCAATCTTATTACCTTCCATTCCCCACAATACTCCAGTTGCTTCTACCTTTTCATGTGGGAAATTATTAAGAATATTGGAATCAATTACTGATAGAGTAGCTCCAGTATCCAACAGGAAGTTAAACTTCTTGCCTCCATTGTAGAATGTTACCACAGGCAACTCTACTAAATCCATAGCCTCTTTGAAAGACATATTTACCCTTTTACTCTGCTTACAGTAATCTTCTATACCATTAATGATAATAGATAGAATGATTACTGCAAGCATAATACCAATTACTTCTAATACCATGCTTCATGCTTTCTTTTTAGTTACTACTTGACACCAGAAGTACCAAATCCTCCTCTGTTATTATCACCTAAGTCATCCACTTCCACAAGTTTAATACCTGAACTTAGCAGCCATTTAATCTTCTGCCAAATAGTAGCTTTCTGACTAAGTTGAATCCTGAATTGACAGATTCTATCACCTGCTTCAATAGCAGTCTCCCTCATAGGAGAACATACATAGTGCCACTGGTCATCATTGCCATTATATGTGTTATCCACTACACCTTGACCATTTGGAATGAATAATCCTAACTTCTTAGGACCACTACTCCTCGAATCAATAATAGCTTCAAATCCTTGTGGCAGTTGCATTGCAACTCCAAGAGGGATATAATAGGTAGGAATTTCTACATCCCTATGACCTACTCTCTCTCCTTCAACAGTTTTTCTTTTAAGGACATCAGCCTGTGGTGCAGGAATAGTAATATCTACTGCTGATTTCAAATCAATCCAATCACCATTCTCATTAATCACAGGCATACAGCCTTCAGTCAATACTTTTACTTTAATTTTCAGTTTCATGTTTCCAAAATTTACTCGTTATATTTATCAATTCTCCATCACTAACCTTATAAAATCTCTGATTGGTAGTCCTACTATTAAGTGGACCAAATTCTTCTTTGTAAGAACCAAGCTTGATTGCATCAAAATTCTGTAAATCAATCTCTTTGCTTAACTCCTGTCTACCACTATACCAAGCTACCTTCAATTGATAATGATTAGTTACAAAAGAAGCCAAAGCATCTATTCTCTTTGGCTCAGAATCACCACCCATAAAGGCTATACAGCTAATTCCACTATTCTTCTTGATAAGTTTCCTTACTTCATTGAAAGTTAATTCAGTACCTATATCCTGTGCCAAGTAAGAGCTATGACAGCCCTTACATTGACATGGACAATTACTTATGTTTATACATAGAGAAATTTCATCAGGGACTTCACTAAATGTTACTTTAGTATCTACATATTTTAACATTTTATTTCATCTTTACCATTAGAATAAACCCTTTTACCAGCTTCTATTTGTCTGTCTTTACCAAATGACTTGATAGGTCTGAGGTAGCCAATCACTCTGGTATATTGTGTGATGTTCTTACTATGACACTTAGGACACTCAGTGATAGGGTGCTTAGTAATGTAACCACAATCATCACACTTACTATTAGGAATATTAAATGTGAAGTAGTTGGTTCCATTAACTATGGCAAAGTCTATCAACTTGAGATACTGCTCTTTGCTCAGATGGTCTTCAAGATTAATGTGAGCTGCACTACCTCCATCAGTATATTGGTAAGTCTGTCTTCCATGAAGTATAAATTTGTCAAGTACTGAGGTATCATCATGTGCATCATAAAAGTATGAATTATACAAATTCTCATCCTCAGGAACCCAATACCCATCTTCCTTATCCCAGTTATAGTTCTTACCACCTAACCCTTCAGCAGGCACTACTTCAGAATTAAACAAGAAAGGTCTCTTCTTATCATGGATAGAATGAATCTTATTCTGCTCTTTGATAGTACCAAGAACCAGTTGTAAGAACTCAATATACTCCTTATTGTTACTAACAGTCATACCTAAGAATCTTGCAGCCTCATTCAAGCCATTGATGCCTATGGTACTGTATAACTTGCTTATGTGGATATATCCACCATTTGAAGCAGCAAACATGCCTCTATCTTCAAGCTCATAGAGCATTGTCTTGAATGCAATATGATACTTATATACTCTTTTAAGAATGCCTATTAAGTAATTTGATAAAGAGCAGTCCTTATTAAATATTCCATTAGGTACTAAGTTTTTGCCAACATTACCATAATAAAGGTGATTAACAAAATTGAACCAATCTTGAACAATCCTATTAATATTAAGAGTAATCACATTAGCACTTCCAGTCATTACTCCTGTAAGACCTGATGTAGGATTGAAGGTATTCTCTGCAAGCTCATTCCTTAATCTACAACATGATGCAAGACTATCAGCACTATCTGATATATAGGTAAAGAAACTATGACCTTCTGCATACATTTCAGCAGTAAAGTCCTTATAGTCCTTATCTATAATATCATTGGTCTTAGGGTCATACACCATACAAAGAGTTTCAACAGGGAATGTCAATATCTGTTTGGTTCTCAGCTTATTGAAGAATTTCATAAACAGCCTTTGCAGGCAGTCTATTGCTTCCCATTGAGGCTTAGTACCATCAGGGTAATAGAACTCTCCAAACAGTGAACTAAAGTATGTATGGTCGTAATATGAAATGTTTGTAAATGGGCTTTGGTAGCTCCTGTTACCAGCAGGCTGATTTACACCATAGATAAACTGTTTGAATGCCTTATATATAGCATCTCTAATAGTCCTCTGCTTACTGCAATGGTCTGTAGTAGTTAATACATCCAACTTTTCATACCAATTAGGTCCAAACTCCTGTACAATGTAATAGTTAAGGGCAATAAAGTATTCACCTACTGCCACTGCACCCTTACACTGAGAGGATAACAAAAAGATAAGATTGGTTACTTGACCACTAAATGATTGCAAGTCATTAGGAGGTGTTGGAGTGATACCATCAATATTACCTACTCCTTCCATCATAAGAGGATATAGACTCACAGCCATACAATACTGCTTCAAGACAGGAGTGGTTGCTTCATCATGTGTATAAATGATATGAGAGTTCAAATCCTCTTCATACTTCTTGGCTACTTCAGGGTACATTTCATTCAGCTTGTCTTTCATCCTTTGCCTCTGAATAACCCTATTAGTAGTCTTATACACTTCACCCTCAAGGTTGGCAACATTCTTCATAGTTACATTTGCATTGGCATCTGTCTCTGATGAAGTAGCTGCATTCTCATTGGATTGGCTATACTCATTCATATAATCAATTCTTTCCCTAATGAACCTTGCCTGCTTATGTTGCTCTCTATAAATGATATAACTCTTTGCTACATCAAAGTGTTTGTCATTCATAAGAACATCCTCAACCTTATTCTGTATCTCCTCAATACCTATAGTATCTCCTTCCAAAGTGTCAAACAAAGCACCAAGCATATCATACAGATACTGAGGCATTTCCTTGTTGCAAGACTTAAAGGCTTTCTCTACAGCACTTATAATCTTATCAATATTAAATTCCTCTATACTGCCGTCTCTTTTTATTACTTGCATATCAGATTTTATTTAACCATTCTCTTAAATCATTATAACCAGTTTCACTAATTCCCATAGGCACTTTTGGTCTGGAAGTGAGATATGAAGAAAGCTCTTCTCCTATTACAAAAGGACTTCTCATTTCTATTTGGTCATTCTTTCCAAACTTCAATGTACCTACTGCCTTTGTAAATGGACAAGTCCACACCAATGGGACAAGGGTTTTCCTATTGACTACAATGAAATCATAGTCAAGCAGCTCGAAGTCTTTGAAGTACTCATCCTTATCCATATTCTGCCTTATAATAGCCCAATATAGTCTGGCTTGAATATCATATCTCCAATCTACAAAGGATTTATAGAAATCCCACTCTGTATGGGAACTTGTTTTCAAATCTACTGGCTTTACCCACTTCTCCTTATGATTGACTATAGTTAAGTCAGCCATATTTCTATACTTTACACCATTGAACTCTCCTTTGAACTTTAACTGATAGAATCTTTCAATGTCTGGTTCAAATGGATTATCCTCTGCAAAGTAGAACTGAGTGGATTTACTCTCTTTCAATGCCCTTACTGCATTGCACACATCTTGATAGATCTGAGTATCAAGTATAGTCTTACTACCTGCTATAAATAACAGATTATAGTAGTCAGCACCTTTCTCCTTGATAACCTTAGCCCTTGTTTCAGGCTTCCAGTTCATCTGATAACTCTGATATTCAGTCTCCTTAATGATTGCATCATCAGGAATTGCAATAAGACTCCTATAAGAATCTCCATACTGACTGAACAAAGATTTTACCATCTTTGTAATAGAGTCTGGAGTAGAAGGAAACTCAGCAACCATAAACCTTTTATCAAACTCTTCTTGACCACCTGTGATAATACTATCTACAGCACTACCAAAAGTAAGAGAAGGGGTCTCTAATCTGTCAAATAACTTATCCAAGTTATTGAATCCTTCTCTCTCATATCTTGCAAGGGTTGAATAGCTTAATGCTGGGTCTGCCCTATATGTTTCCTCAGACACATTCCAAGATATATCTCTTAAACTTTTTCTATTCATCATCTACATGATTTACAGTTAATTCGTAATCTATTTCCATTTCCAAAGTCTGTAAGATACCAAGTCTTCTCTTGACTGCTTTTATGGTATCCTTGAGATTATCCTTGAAAATTAAAATATTGTTACTATATTCAAGTGTAGGACTTTTGTTAGCCTCCTTTATCAATTCTTATATTACATTCTTCTGCATATTGTTTGAATATTTCTATAGCCTGTAATAACTGTTTCTTACTATAAATCTCAAAGAAAATACTCTTTATACCTTGCTTAGACTGATTCTCTAGATACCTCCTAAATAACTTTTTCTTCAAATAGTACACATCATTTTCCATTCCCTTAGCTTCTATCCAAACATCTATATTATTATGTCGAATATAAAAGTCTGGAGTATAAGTAATTGGTAATAATATATTACCTTTAAGGTTGAGAAGCTTTGGGGGTTTCCCACCTTCCTCAAGCCTCTTCTTATATTGAGTGTCAGTCTCCTTATCATAGAAAGGGACAGTACAAGGCTCAAAGTTCAATAGTACAATTCTCTTAGGCTCATATCTAGGAGTAAACCCTTGTTCTATCAAAGTATTATAGATAGTCTTCTCTAATTGAGATTTAAAAGTAATGCTACTGCCTTTGCAGACAGTAGCATTTCTAATCTTCTTATTATCCATTATTCTTGAACATTTCTTTGAGAATATCCCTTGTAATTGTGCAAGCAATCTTAGCATCCTCAATGGTTCTGAATGCTGCAAAGTTCCTGTAGTTCTTGATATGAGCCTTATTAGCCTTTGTAATTCTACCATCAAGCATAGAGATTACATAAATCTCAGGACTCTTCTCAATATGGTCCTCATACTTCTTATCCAACTCAATGGCTATTTCTCTAAGTACCATAGAGAATGCAGCAGCAGGAAGGATAGCATCTACACTATTGAGATAGTTATAGGTCTTCTCAATCTTCCAACCATGCTTCTCTGCAATCTTCTGAATGTAGTACTCCAGTTCCATAGGAACCTCAGTTTCAACTACAGACTTTGCAGGCTTGGTAGTAGTAACAATACCAGCCTCAATAAGGTTAGGAAGAATGTCCTTAGTCACTTTAACATTCTCAATTACAGTGCCCTTACCAAAGAAGGAGTCTTTAACTTTAGATACTTTAGTCAAAATGTCACCCAACTGTACTTCCTTACCATTTTTCAAATAAATCTTTTTCATTTTGTTTTTATTATTTAGTATTAATACTCTTCGTACCATTTTATTGGTACACCATAAATTCCTTTTACTCTATTACTTATATCAATAAATAGTTGGTGTGGCATCTTAGTACCACTTCTTGCAAAGTATGCAGGATGTTCAATCTCTATGATGTGATTGAATCTACTATTGATATAAGGTTTGAAGGTCTGAGCCTGTCTGCCAAATAGCACATATACTATAGCTGTGTCATATTCAGACAAGTTCTTTAATAATTTAGCTATGAAGGGTCTCCATAACATCACATGGGAGCCTATCCTATTCATCTCTACAGTAAGAGCAGAGTTTATCATTAGTATCCCTTGTTTAGCCCAACTCTCTAAAGTCTGGTCAAAGGTAATACAATAATGTGGAACCTCAAAATTAATGGCTGCTTCTTTAACAACATTTAATGAAGGAGATAAGTTATCCTCATCAACCTCCTTCCTGTTACCAAAAAGTATGCCAGTTGCTCTTGGTTTACCCATATACTTGTCTGGGTAGGGATCCATGCCCAACATAACTATTTTCAAGTTATTGAGGGGACAAAGCTCAAATGCTCTGAATACATCAGATTGGGCAGGACATAGGGGCTTCCTCCTATATTCCTGTCCAACCTTAGCCATCACATTGTTTAGCTCTGCCCTATCAATTACTTTCATCCAATCTCCAAAGTATTCATCTAATGTCATATCAACATCATTATGTCGTCAATATTGTCAATAAGGCATTCATTCAGTGCATCATTAGTAATGGCAGATGGAGTTGGCTTGATAGGCTCTATAAAGAACTTATCAAAATTATCTACTACAACTTTCACCTTTTTACTCTCTGGATTGACACCAAACATACAATCAGGAAAACTTACTTCTTCACTTGTATAGAAAGGAATAAGTTTCTTAATAATACCTTTGTTAATCAACTTGTCAGACTCTAAGAATACTTTAGGGCTAACATGGCATACAGGTCTGTAATAGACCATACTATTGCCACTTTCTTCTGTATGTACCTTTCTTGCAGTTAGTGTACATAACAGCAATGGAGCATAACTTTCATCAAAGATAATGCCTTTGCCTCCATAATACACTTCATCTTTGCTGGTAGTTATCTTCTGCAACCTCATGTTAAATCCTACATTATTGAACATTTGCATTATGATACTATCAAAGGTTCTTCTCTCCTGACTTGATGCATTATCATACAATGGCAGTATTATCCTCTTGGTTCCTACAGCTAATGGATAATTTATCTTCTCTAACACTAAATCCTCAAAGTGTTCTCTTGCAATCACCGGAATCTCCATCTCATCATTTACTTCAATGATAAGACTTCTCCTAAACACATTATTACTATCAAGAGATAATTCTCTTTCAAGTTGGGTTGGATTATTGCATTCACTGCTGTTAAAAACACTTCTAACACCATGTGCAAATCTTATACTAAATTCCATTATACTTCAGTTTTGAGATACATTGTTTCTGCATTATATGTGGTGAGGAATGGCAGGTCTCTTTCAATAAGAGGCTCACACTGATTAGCACAGAAGTTTACAAACAAATTAACCATATAGGATGCAATCATATTTGCACAGAAGGTAGTCTGCTTATAAGAGCATATTGTCTCATCAGCTTCTGCATCAGAGAATAAATACTCATTACTGTACCTATTAATGTTGTACTCATCATCTCCCTTAATACACAATACCTGAAATTCTTCTGCTGCCAACCTACCATCAATGAACAGGCAATTTTTCCTCTCCTCCTCTGGTTTGGACTGAACATGGTTTACCCATTTATTAAAAAAGATTCTTCTTGCTGCCATATTATCAAAGCCACAAATCATAATATCTGATGCTTCAGATTCATTGGTAAATCTCTCACTTATTGCAAAAACACTGCTATAGCCAGCATAGTTTCTAATCATCTCAGCCAGTGCAGATACTTTAAGTCTACCTAAATCAGACTGACCATACAGCTGACCTGACATATTGACAGCTTCTACTATATCATCATCATAGATAAACATAGAAGCTGGCTTCATTCTTGCCAATAAGAAGCCTACATAACTGCCAATACCACCTACACCTGCCAAAATGACAGTTTTCTTCTGGATATTCTCATACCAAATGGCAGAACTAAACCTACTTGTAGCTTCATCTACAAGCAAAGTTGCAGAGTTTGTAGGTATTTCCTGATGTGCTTCTTCTACAGCTTGGTCAAGGATAGCCTGCTCTTCTTCTGAAAGTTCAAAGCTAATACTATCACCATCATTTTCCATAGGATTATCTGATTCAGGTATAGTACTCTCATTGAGTTCCTCCATAAAAGAATTATAAGCCTCCTGCATAGTTGCAGGAAGGCTTTCTTGGGTTGTTACTTCTTCATTCATAATACTAAATATTTTTGAAGTGCATCAATATACCCTTTGATATAATCATTTTCAGGAAGTTTTGTAAGCTCCTCTATCATATCATGGGCACAAATAGCACAAATTTCTGCTTCATCAAAGCCAAGCTCTTTCAACTTCTCGTCTGTCACATACCATGTCAGATATTCTGTATAGGTATCTGCCCATATTTTGAAATTTTCCATGCCTTCTTCACCCTTACCAAATCTCCTTTCATACAATGCAGGCATTGACTTAGCCCATTTAGTAATGTCAATCTTACTATCATTAGAGATAATAATGCTGCCTGTAATCAATTGAAGTACAAGAGACTTCAAAGTAGCTTTATCAAGTGTTACCTGACCATAAGGTAGACTATAGTTATCATCAAATGGCAAATCATCCACATTGTCAAAGAGAGTTGGCTGAGTCTCCTTAGGTTTACTATCTTCCTTATTGACAAGATTTGCTGGACCTGCCTTTGTACCATAAGAGTTAGCAATAACAGGCTTATAGCCACTTGAATATGCAGGTGCCTGAGCTTTCTTGGCTTTCTCTGCCTTAGCTTGCTTGATTTCCTCAAGTCTTGCTGCCATATCTGGAAAGGAATAATTCTCACCTTCTTTCTCTATTTTAAGATAGAACCATTCAATCTCATCTGCATCACTTACATATTTCTTAGTGTCCTGTTTTTCACCATCACCAAAGAACTCATAAGATACAGATTCCATGACCTGCTTTGACTTGATTCTCCTTGTGATTGCAGCAGTATAAGTACCTGCATTATTCACAATGAGAGATACAAAGTTATTTCTATCCCTACCTTCCTCCTTTAGAGTAGCAGTATCTGTTCCACTAAAGAAAGTACTCATGTTGTTATGGGAATGTATAAGACCCATTTGACAATCAAGTAACTCAGAATGTTCAGTCATATAGGCTATTACATCAGGATTCATATCAAACTCTGTATAGGCTTGAGTTCCAATATCCATGATGTAAATGTCCACACATCTTATCACAAGGTCATTATTCTCAAATGAACCTTCATGTGTAAAGAATAATGTACCTGACCATTCAGTACTCCACACCTTTTGGCAGGCAAATCTTATCTTTCTTTCCACTTCTGCTGGAATAATCAGCTTATAATTATAGGTACCTGACTTCTGTACCAAGCTGATTACCTTCGTGGGTTGCTTTGTCTCTTCCATATCTGTAATTTAATACTTTGAGTATTGTTGTTAATATGTATAATGCAGTCTGAGCATTGAGAATTATACTCTTGTTCTCATTCCTTACTTCTGCAATATCTGTAATATCTACAGTTATCTCTCTTCCCTTGAATATACAGACTTTCTTGCCTATATACTGAGCATAGCTGTTTACATTATTCCTGCCTCCATCATAGTAAATCTTTCCATTGTCTATGATGCACTCTCTCAAGATACCATTACTCTTCAAGTCTGCAAACTTAGCAGTTAGTTCCTCCTTATTGAACTGGTCATTATACCATTTAATGAACTCATTACTGATGAGTACAATAAATTCAATAAGTGACATTCCAATAGAATAAGAGCCATTGACATAGTTAAATTTGAGTTTCTTAGAGTTAATAAAGTACTTTACAAACTCCCTGAATTTACTGGGAGCAAGTACACTTCCATAGTAACTAGGAGACAGATATGTAATGAATCTATCTATGCCTACTTCCATATCACTGGTACCTAACTTTTCCAAGTAATGATAAGGTCTTCCAGTAACAGACTCTACAGTTACATACTTACTCAGTTCAAGGCAGAACATATTCCACATATCTTCATCATAATCCCTATTGAGGGCACTAATAGTACCATTAATAGGACCACTGCCTGTACAAGGATTTTGGAATTGGGTGAAATCCCTTGTAGGGATACTACTGATATGACTGTGCATGTAATGACTTCTGATGTGAAGCAGGGTATATTCTGACCTGTTAAGTGTGAATCCTCCATCCAATGTGCCATTATACATCACTTTCACCTTAGCCCACAGATGGTTAATATCCACAAATCTGTCATGCTCATTAGTTACTCTTACATGAGGAAAATGTATAAGAATGAATATGTCATTGAACTTAGCAGCACCAATTCTTTCCTTTACTCTATTATCTGTAAGCGCATTAACAACCTTTTCTACCTGGTCTCCAGGTAAATCAGTAATAGCACGTGTTTTATACATGCTCCAGTCATTACTGTTCATGCTTACAATATTATTATTAGGAGTATAAGTGAATAAAGGCTCTATATTCATCCAAGATTTGAACTTATCCAAACTCCAATATCCTTGCATATCAACTTTATCTTCCCCAAAGAAGTCATTGAATATGCCTAATACTCGGAGTGGCTTGTCCATTAAGGAGTTATATAGTTCCTCTATCTTCTCCTCAATTAATTTAATTGTTTCTCCACTCATATTACTGTAAAAAAAGTAGGTAAGGGGGCATTTCTAACCTCCTTACCTACTGTTACTTACTCTTGTTAATTGACACCCATTCCTGTGAACATATCATCAATCTCATCATCAGAGTAAGGGGAAGCTGACTTAGGCTTGTACTCCTCAGAAGGTGCGGCACTCACTGCAACTTCACCTCCAAGAATACCAAACACTTCCTCTTTCTCATAATCTTCAATTGTGCCATTGTCCTCAAGAATTTCCACCAACTTACTGATAGCAGCTCTTGCTACAGTATCAACACACTCACCACCATTACTTGCAGGTGCTACAGGAGTATTTACAGGTGTTTCCACCTTTTTCTCCTCCTTAGCCTCAGCTTTAGAAGTAGTAGGAGCAGTCTTTGAAGTACTATTGCTCTGTATCAAAGCAATAAGGTCAGCAGTCTTACACATAGTGAAGTTCTTACCAAACTTCTTTACACAGGCATTCTGCAAACCCATAGACTTGATAGCATTATATGCTTCCATTCTACTCATATTAGTAGCACCACTACGAATTTTCTTATTGGTATTAGTAAGCATGAAGACCAACTCATTGGTGATAGTTCCCTTGTAAGGAACATCATGAGGAAGAACAGAGGCATCATTCTTCAATTCAACCTTTGATGTGCCTTCAAAGAAGGTCATACCATCATAGTCAATATCATTGGCTCTCAAGTCACTTTTCAACTCAGCAAGAGTCGTGGCTGCTGACATAATAACACTCTTCTTCTGATTCTTAGTCTGTACGACTGTAATTTTTCTTGCATCCATGTTTTCACTTTTTTAAATATTAAACTTTTCTTTTAATGTTATCCTGAATTAATCTTTTATACCTTAAAAGGCAAATCATCCCAATCCTCTTGTGGTCTAGAAGAGTTAAATAATGGGACAATCAATTTTAACCACTTTTCTTTACCTAAAATTTTAAAGGCATCACTAATATCCTTCCCTCCTTCAAATTTAGGTAATACTACATTAGTGAACCCAGTAGACTCTGATAGTGATAATCCATCCTTTAGACCTGCTTCATCATTGTCCAGTAGTATATAAATTTCTTTATATCTTCTTTTAAGTTCACTAATTGCAGTATCACTCATATTGTATCCTTCTCCTTGAATGCTAAGAGACGGAATATTTGCATTAGCCCATAGACAAAGTGCATCCTTTAATGAGGAGCATATACATATTTTATCTCCATATTCAGGAACTTTTGTCCATAATGATATTACACTTTTATCATGCTTGTTACTCCATTTATAACCAGCTTTATTGAAAGGCTGATATATCTTTAGAGTAACTTTTCCCTCCTTGTGTTCTACATAAGCATAGGCATATTTATCAGCTCCAAACACATATCTATGACCATCTTTTATGACAATCTTATGAGATATGGGATAAACCTCTGCATACTTGAGCCATTCCAAAGTTATACCATAGGATGCCCAATATTCAATATCATAATCTCTCCAATCTCTGATTTTGCACTGTAAATCTGTATCTTTATTGTAACTACTTGTACTTCTTACAGCACAGGGAGTATATGAATGAATACTGGCACCACCACAGAACTTTGAAATGTCCTTATTAATTTTATTCAAGACCTCCTTAAAACCACAATTCCACATTTTACCAAGAAGGTCAAACAGACCTCCACTATCCTTTGTAGCTAAGTCTATATAAAATATCCTTATCCCATCAGAAGAGTAAAGACCAAAGGAAGGTCTCCTATCCTGTCTAAGGGGACTATTGATTATGCATGGAACCTCTGTGACTCCCAAGTAATGTGACAGGATGTCTGCCTCTGTCACTTTACTTAGAATATCATCAAGGCTCACAGAAGATTTACCTTTGCTGATTGCCATTTTACTTATCTCTTTTGAGTTAGAACATTATTTACCAAAATCCCAAGGTGTACCACCAGCATCACTGGCAGGAGGGAAAGGAACATCACCTGATGCACCAGAGTTACTAAGGTCAGTAGATTCTACATCATACTCCTTCAAGTCACCTACAGTAAACTCAGTAGTAGGATATGCACCAGCAGCCTTTCTTTCCTGCAAGTTTTCATCCAACTTACTGTAGTCAGTGATATTGTTCTTCAAGAACATCTGATTATAAACAGCCTGATACTGCTTGTTATCATCAGTGGTTCTTACACCAAACAATACCTTAACCTTGTTATTAGGCTGCAATGCAATAACATCTCTCAGCTCCTTGAAGTTACCCTTGAAGTACTCATCAATACTCTCAAGTCTTGCTTCACAATCCTCAGGTTTGTCTACCATAACCCAAGTATTATTGACATACTTCATTACATTAGGAATGTTGAGATATGCCTTGATGAAGTTGGTAAGCTCTTCCTCACCATGATAAGCAGGTCTATAGCCCTTATCAATGTTAGCAGGACCATTCTTATATACAGGAATCTCATGTGCCTTAGCCTGCTCTACAGTAACCCAAGCAGTTCTACCATACTTATCAATTACCTGTACCTTAGTCTGGTCTCTGTTGTATCTGTACTCCTTTCTAAGGAAGAAAGCTACCTTAGTGGTAAATTCAATACCACCACACTTCTCAGCATCAGTCTTGACAATGAAGTCAAGTCTGACATTCTGTACTTTATGCTTATCCTCACCTACCTCAACTTCACCCAGATATTCAGGGTCATTTTCAAGCTGAGTATTATAAAGTTTCTCTAACTCTACCTTGTTAGGATTTACAGCCAATACAAATACAGGAGCTACACCTATATATCTCTTTACTGCATTACCTTCCTTGCTCTCTGTTCCTTTACTGAATGCCATGAAAGCATATCCAACTTTTTTATTATTCTTGTTCATATTCTTATTTTTTAGTTTCTAAACTAATTACTCTTAAAAAGTAGTCTGCTACCAGCCTCTGATTAAAGGTTAGTAGGGTCAAAAGGAGCCTCTTCACCAGCCTTTACTTCTGTCTCAGGTGCCTTCTCAGTGTCATCTACTGTCTCAGGAGCAACATTGTCAATAGTAGGCTCTTCTGTATGAATCTCATATACATTAGCCTCTTCATTGAATACTACTACACCAGGCTTTGGTTCATACTTAGTAACCTTGATAGGTCTGCCTTCCTTATCAACCTTACCAGTATCTTCTACCTTCTTGACAACCAAGTCTTCACTTGTGAGACCACCTGTCAAAGCCTTGACACCCATCTCATGTCCCTCAATCTCCTCAGTCAGAGCATTATACTCTGCATTGAGTTCATCAATCTTGGCAGCAATCTTATTCTTCTTTACTACCAAAGGATTAACATTCTGTGCAATTCTCTTTACACCTGCAAACTGTCTTACTGTTAATGTTTTCATAATTGTTTCTTTTAATATATTAAAATAACTTTGTTATTATTACTTAATCTAAATACATTGTACTTGGTAATATAATAATCAATTGCAGTTAAATAGAAATTAAGAGTTATTTGTATTGGTAATTGGGACAGTGTTTTAATAAACGAATCAATCTTACTTCTTTCCTTTCCCTTTTCCAATAAGAACTCCTCTAACATCTGTAACTGACTATTTATATTAAAGGGTGTGATACCATATACTTGATTACCAAGTTCTACTGTCTTCTCTCTATCCATAATATTCCTTCATGGCTTTCACTACTACTCCTAAATCATTAGGAATAAAATCTTCTGTGAACATATCAGCAGGAGATTTAGCAGGTATTTCTACCATACCATCCATAAACCTATGAGTGTAGAAACCATAAGTAGCTGCACCTTTATCATCATATTTAATAGATGAATATAATACCATAGGCACAACTTCTACAGGATTATATTGATTATCAATCAACTGCCCAATAGTACTAACCTTATATCCTATAGTAGTTTTATCACTCTGCACATCTTCACTATGGAGAATTAAGAATACATTGATGCCCTCCCTCATAGATTCTATAGTAGAAATAATCTGTTGGAAGTGCATAGCCAATTCTGTATATTTACCATATCCAGTTTCCTTTGCTCTCTTAAAGTACTCTTTTCTCATAATATAGATAGCATCATCTATAATAATATTATGTACATAGGAAGCTCCTTTGTCTATACCCTGAAGCATATTAATAGCTTGAGTATAATCATCAATCCTAAACAGATTCTTAGCCTCCTTATTATACAAGGTACTACTACCCTTAAAAGGGAGTTTCTTGCCAAGTACATTGAGTACTACAGTCTCTTTAGGGTCAAGACCTTTGATACTGCTAGATTTGCCTGTACCACTTTTACCTAAAATAATAATTGCATTTGCCATTGTTTTTGTTTTATAATGTTACTTTTACTTGAAAAGGGCTGCAAATTTACTAAATAGTTTAGTTATCCACAACTCCTTATCTATTTTACTTATTCCATAGCTAAAAAATGACTTAGCTATCTTTGCTCTCATGTCTTGAAGAGATTTATATACATTCTGTATCTTAGGGTCATCTGCTTTAGGAAGCTCGCTGAAATAGTTGGTAGCTCCATCAAAGTATAAAGCTATTATACCACCTGGACTCCCACCTCTATTAATAAGCACCTCCAAGAATCTACAATTATCCCTTAGCTTTGAAATGTCATAACCAAAGTATTCTTTAAGTTCATACTTGAAAGGACTAAATATACCTAAAGCTACATTACAATCTCTCATAGTATACTTTGAATCAGCAGCTCCTGCAACCGTAGGTCTTACTCTATTAAGTTTTATGTTCTCAATACCCTCATTCTCAAAGGCTTGCTGTTGTACAATTACAGGGCTAAAGTTATACCTGTTTCTAAGTATAACACAATATTCACTTAATTTGTCAATACTTTGTTTCAAGGACATTCCTCTCTCAGTATTAGTCAATGATATATGGTCATAGAATATGATTCTGTACTCATCTGGGTCATTAGACTCATACCAATCAAAGGCATCCACAGTAGTAATTTCTCCTAATTCTCCTTTTATAGTTTGCTTCTTAGTGTGTACAATACCATTACTTTCTGCATACTTTCTACACTCATTATATACTCCTGTAGGGTTTGTAGATGCACTAAATATAACATTACTTTCAAAGAATTTAAGAATATCCAAATACTCATCCTTTTTGAGTAAGTCTATTATAGTTTCATCTAATACTTTATTATTCCTGACAGACCTTAGGTCAGTTGGACTAATCCTTATCTTATACCCACTCAATGTATAGAGCAGATAAGACATGAATCTTGTCATAATATCTTCAGGAGTTTCCTCCAAAGGATAATAAAATATCTTAACCCTCAGCTTATCAGGATTATTATAGGCATAAAGTAAAGTATTATATATGAATAAATAGGATGCTATCTGAGTCTTAGCTGACTTTGTTGAGCCAGTTACAACATAATACTTACCCTGTTCTACTCCCAAGAAATCCTCACTAAATCTAATAAAGGGAGAAGGAATAGAGTTTATACCACCATTGATGACCTTTTTTCTTCTCTCTTCAAGACCATTTAAAACTCTGTTTATAAGACTTTTATCCATACTACCTTAATTCTGTATTCCAATCCCTACTTAGAGTATCTTCCTGTCCGAAGTTCTCAATATAACTAATCAATTCTGAGTCCCCTTCAACCTCACCAGCAGCACCAACTTTCTCTTTGAATATGAAATACTTCAACAACCTCATATATGTATAGTTCCCATTGAAACCCTCCACATACTTACTGGTTGCCTGTATGATTTGCTCATCAGTATAAGTATTTCCATACTTCTTAAAGAATAACTTCAATCTTCGTACAATCAAAGCCACTCCATCTGCCCAATAATAGTTAGTACCATCTTTCTTGCCCTTAGGAAATATCTCCTTGAGCCTTGTAGCCAGCTGAACTAACCTGTCATTAGGTTCTTGTTTCTTATCAGAGTCTACAATTACAGAATCTATTACCTCAGTACCTTTATTAGTGAGTCTCCATCCAACCTGCTGAAACAGGTCATCCCTGTTAGCAGTTATATAGCCTTTCTTGATTAGTTCCTTTTGGGCTGCATCAAGGTCAGCATTATTATGGATAGCAAGCATTAAAAGAGCTTCAGCAAGACTAATGCTATTCTTCTGACACCCTTCCTTACTTAAACATATTGTCATAGCTTAATGTCATTAATACTATCAACACTAATGATAGAATCCTCAGAGTACTCCTCTATCATCTTCTGCACAAGTTCTTCTTCCCTTGTATCCTTGAAATAAGGTATGATGATAATAGGAGACTTATGTCTAAGTATTCTACCAACTCTTTGCTTTACTACAATCTCCGAACTATTCAAGTTACAGAATATACCTATTCTACAGTTAGTCAAGTTTACCCCCTCATTTAAAATTGAACAGGCAGTAATATGCTTAATCTTGTTGAGATTAAACATCTCAAGGTTCTTCACTGAAGCCTTATTCTTTGAGGTAATATTATATTTACCTAACCTCTCTGCCTGTTCAATACTACTACAGAAAGTCAAAGTCTTGTAATTCCTAAACTTGTCAAGAAGAGATAATACAAGGGCTTCCTTCTGTTCAGCACACCACTTCAGCCTTTTGCCTGCTGTTGAAAGCCATAAGTTCTTCATTCTCTCATTTCTTGAATTAAAGTACTTATTCTTGTACCACTCTATAAGTGAAGAGACACTATCATAATAACCTTTTTGAGTAGTAGTGACCTCCTTACCAAACCTTTTGGTTCTATATTTACATATAGAACTATCCAAGGTTAAAGGCAATAGATATACTGTAGGCTCAGGCAATACTTCATCTTCTACAGCCTCCTTGAGACCACATTTAATGACCTCAGCCTTGTGGCTGTAGATAAAATAATCCCTCATATCTCTCTTGATAGTGGCAGACAATCCAATGAAAGATTCATTGATATGAATAGTCTCCAATACATCAATTCTTGCTTCTGACAAATGCTGCATCTCATCTGCCACTACTACATCAAAGTATGAGTTCTCATAGTTCTTTAGTGACTCATAGCATTCAATGGTAATATAGTCAGACTTAATACCTCCCCATTTCTCAATCTCATTCTTCCAAGTCTGCTTATGCACAGTCTTAGCTACAAGAATAAGTATAGTAGTAGGGCTTTCCTCATTCCTGAATACCCTATCACATATATGATTAATGAGGTCTATTGCCAATTTGGATTTACCAAAGCCTGTAATTAGCTCCAATATCATATACTTAGTCATATCTACCTTAGATAAGGCTAAATCATGTATCTCTTCTCTTGTCATTCTTTGTTATTTACAATACTTTTTAATGTACTTATATATTCTTTATCAGTCGCATAGTTTATCTCTTCAAGAAAAGCATAGTAGTTATCCGGAGGTTGATATTTCTTCTGTATCCACTCCTTATAAGCTACAACACTTTCAGTCCAATGCTTGAACTTATAATATCTCTTTTCTTTACTATTATAAAGACCAAAGAGATTATTGTATTTCAAACATACCTTAGACTTGAAATGTCCTGTTTCAAGAACAGCTTGAGCATAGACAATATCTTTATGCTCTAAACCATAATAAGACAAAGCCTCCTCCAGACCCTCCTTAGGGGTCTGAGAGAAGAACTTTGGTTGCTCATTAATAATGGTATCAGCTACCTCTATTACAGGGACAGTTTCAACCTTTGGCTGTTGAGAAACTATACTCTTGACTTGCAAGAGTAATGCAATTACTACACTCCACGGCACCACTGTAACTGCTACAATGAGTGCTTTCAACCATTTATTTCTCATATCACTTACTTATTTTACTTAAATCAAGAAATGCTGAGGTATTACCTCCAGTAATTACTGTTGGAATATCTCCATTCCACTTCTCAATCCACTGCTGCTTAAGAATCATAGGAGTTAAAGCCTGTGTTCTAAGCTTATTAGCCTCTGCTTCAGCCTGTGCTGCAACTACTTTCTTCTCTGCCTCTGCCTTTACTACAGCAAGCTCATTCTGAGCCTTTTGTGCCTTTTGAATAGCAGCATTCTTTGCATTTACTGCATCAACAATAGACTGAGGATATTTCAATCCTGAAGTTAGCTGTTCCAACTGGAAATTCTCTTTAAGCAGTGCCTTAGACAAATGTGCTTCAATAGCCTTCTCTACCATATCTCTGTTTGATACAATCTCATCAGTAGTATACTTATTGAGCTGGATTCTAAAAGCATCTTTTACATAATTAAAGAGTGTTCCATTAATAACATCCTTGAGTTCCTTCCTATACTTCTTGAATACCTGAGGTGACTTACCATCAGCAATCTTCAATGAAATAGTAGGGTCAATACTGAACTCTGAACCATCCTTTGCATTAATTGTAAAAGCAGGATAGTCTACTGTCTGGACATAAGTAGGATACTCATAAACCTGCTCAGTAAATGGATTATACCACACTGCACCAGTAACCAAAGATACATCATCTACACCCTTGTCAGAGCCATAGAGATTCACTTTAATACCTTCACAACCTGCATCTACTCTCTCATAACCACATGAGGACATTCCCAACATGGTAAACAATGCCATAAAGCACATAATTACTTTACTCTTCATTTTCTTTTATTTTAATGAATTTAATTATTACTTCTACACCTACCCATATAGCTACTATGAACAATACAATTCCTGCAATGTTAGCAGCTGTGTTACTCATGGTAAGTAACTGAGTAACAGCATTTAATGCTATGAATAAACACAACACTAAACATACTACCTTGATAATGAATTTTCTCATATTATTAGTCCCAATACCAAATACTTCTTGATACCATATTTCTCATAGATACATGACCATCTAAGGTCTTCCAGAGTTTTTTGTGTCTAAAGTACTTAAACTTTGCTTTTTCACCATTTTTACCTCCCATTACCTTATATCTAGCTCCTTTCCTTATAGGGTATTTGCTGAGATACTTATGGGGTATCTTGTACTTCTTTCCTTTACTCATATTGTAAACAAATGTATATAATTTCTTACTACCATAGGCTCATTGATAAAATGATTCCATTGGTGTCTATTATACCATAATAGAACCTTATATCTGTTGTCTACTACTATTATATCTATTGATGGCTCATAATGATTAAATAGGACCATCACGCATATTATGAGTAAAACTATAATCCATATCTTTATCATAAATTACTTTTTTTATTCCCCCCCCCTTTGGTTTAGGATGGTTAAAGTGTATAAATTTAGGAACATATCACATAGTCTCTCAGTTTTATCCTACTTAGTCAGTAGGTTGTAAAAAAAAAGAAGGACAAGGGTATTATTAGTACCCCTGCCCTTACTATGAGAACATTCCCATTTAGTCCTCAAACACCTGATAGGTATATGATATACCTCCAAGGTATTCTACTGTTCTTTGCAAATGGGCTTCAAGTCTTTCCTTTTTACTCATTGCAGCCCACTTGCCAGGCTTAGACCATGAAGGACAAGAATCCTTGTCAATCATATACTCATAAGCCTCCTTGCTCATTTTCAAGGACTGTGTAGCTGGTTTACACTTTCTTGTATGGAAAGTGATAATCTCTGGATTGGTACCATTCATGTTAGCCACTCTCATAGAGTGCTTCTCCACCTTGTCCCAATCCTCTACTTTTACCTCAATGGTTTTCTTGTAGATTTTACCAGCTTTGGTCTTCTTCTCAATCACTTTGCGAGTTGTTTTAAGGCACTCCTCCTTGCTGAACATTGAGCTTCCTCGAAGCTCAACACTCAGACTTAACTTGATTTCGTTCATGTTTATTAATCTTCTTTAGATTCTTCCTTCATAATTGCAGCAAGCATAAGAGCAGTCATTGCATCTTTTACTGTAGCTTTTCCCTTATCTGCCTTTTCTTTCAGTTCCTCTGCTATTTTGATATGGAGAGTATGCTTCAAAGCTTCAATAGTACCTATCAGCTCTCTTGTATTGAGGAATATTGCACTTGTTACAATCACCTCAATAGGTGCTTGCACTGTCTTGCCTTTGTAGCTTTCTACCAAGTTTTCAACAAGTTCAACATTGGTCAAACCACCACTCTCTTTGCCACCTTTAATGGCTTTCGCAGCATCCTTAAATGCTTTTTGTTCCAGATTTCTATCAAGAACATTCTTTTCATTCTTTTCCATCTTTTTTTTATAAGTGAAACAATAAATATAGTGTATCTTAGGACTCGAACCTAACCTTCATCTTAGATACAGGATTACTCCAATCCATGATATGCTACCAATTACACCAAGATACAAAGCAAGTTACACATAGTAAGTATCTACCAACACAAAGCCAATATCAATAACAAGAACCTGTCATTCCATCAAGAACAAGAACATCCCTCCATCAGTCAGACTTCATAGGGTTGATTACTTGGAATGACAGACTACCTAATGGCTGAGCATTAGATATATTACTTTTCATTAGCAATTATGTATATTCTATAGAATAAGAACAGATACCTGCTATGTGTATTCAGTAAGGTTAGGGATTAATATCCCAAGTCCTTACTTACTTGCCTAGAGAGTTGATAGTATTATAAATACCTAATAGTGAGTTAGGTACTACAATCTTCAACTTGCTGTACTCTTGAGACTTCTCATCCTTCCATGTCTTGAAGGCTCCTAATACATCTTTGAGTTCAGCTTGGTACTTCTGTGAAGCAGCCATATACTCTGTGTTCACCTTATTAGTGGACTCATTGATAGCCTGTTTACAACTGTACTTTATAGCATTCAGTTGAGCCTGTATCTCTCTGTACTTCTTTTGAAGCTCAAAGAATACATTATCTATCTCTGCTACATCTACAGTAGGAGTATAGGTATAGATGAGAGCATCCCTACCTTTACCATCTACCTTATGTGGGTGTTGGAGTTTATCTTTCAACTCCTTTCTTGCATCAGACAAGCATCCATCAGGATGAATATACTTGCCTAATACAGCAGCCTCAGTCTCTAACTGATAGTATCTGTTTCTCTCCTTAATAGGAAGAGAAACATAATACTCTATCTCAGTCAGTATATGACCATAGTTAGGAGCCTCAGGCTTAGCTATCCCATTCTCCTTGCACCAGTCTTCAAGACTAATAGTCTGCAAGTCCTTCATCAAGTTCTCCTTAGCTTTGATGCCCTCTCTCAACCAAGCTATAAGGGACTTAGCCTGTGCTACTCCCTCAAGCAATGATTGTAGGTCATTCAAAACTTCAGATGTTCCCCCTGTCTGAATGGTACTTGCACCACCAACACTACCTACCAATGCTACCTCAGCATTAAAGAAGCATATATTATTCAGTTGTGTCTCCACACCTTGAATATACTCCTTAGCCAAGTTAGCAATGTGGTTAGCACTTGTAGAAGTCAAGGCTACTCCTTCTTCACCTTCCTTCTTAAAGAAAACTAAATCTTTTTGCATATCCTTATTGTTTTAATTAATTATTGTGGAGCATAGGGGAATCGAACCCCTGTCTTACCAATCTTTAATAAAAGAATTACACATGCTTACTACTTTTTAATGTGGTCAGTTACCCACTGGGTCTGCCTGGATTTGCAGCATTTCCACCACCTTATTTTATTGTCCATAAACAAGGAAAAAGTTGAGTTACCTTCTGCGAGACCACAGCCTGTTAATGCTCTTAAAGTCGGACCCTCAGCCTTAGTCTTTAATCAGACTTTGCACCTTTCTGTTTCCAAGTAAGTGCTACTCAGCCTATTTAGGCAGCAACTCTATAAGAAGTATTGCCAGTTATTATTTTGATGTCTTTCCATCAGTCTTTGCATGTTCTCTTACCAAATAATCAGCAATCAAAACCAAAAATGCCCCTAATAAATGGATTCATTTACTATTGAAAGAATGTCCTAACAAAGTCAAATATTGTTTCCTCTTGAAACATCATTATTAAAGTCACGTAGCTTCCTCTTTATATCCCCACATTGAAGCAGTTGCATTTATTAAGTGGTGATAGCTTACCTATCAGCATCACATTTTCAGTCATTTTTGCCATTGCATGGTCAGGAAATAGTGATTAAATAGACATTGTATCTCCAGTGAGACTCGAACTCACAACTTACAACTTAGAAGGTTGTTACTCTATCCAATTGAGTTATGGAGACATAACAAAAGGAAACCTATATATCACATACCAGTTTCCTATAATAACCATTAATTTAAATACCTAAAAAACAATCAAATTACCTTTATAAATAACACCTTAGTACTCCCTATTGGACTTGAACCAATGACCTATGGTTTAGGAAACCATTGCTCTATCCAACTGAGCTAAGAGAGCATGTACTTCTACTGTCTTCACAGATAGTAGAAGTGAATATTTAAATTACCTGCCCTAATAAACCCACAAATGCTTGGGCTTTTCTAACTATACCAAATTTCTGGAATTTCCATAATCATACAATTTAGTTGATTCTTCATTTATTACTTTGTTAAACCACTTATATAGAGATAATACTTCAAACTCTTTCTCTGAGATTAACTTATAGCAGCAGAATATCATCACTACAACAGCTATAAGAGTCTGAAAGAAATATCCATTGTCATAGATACTATCTACTCCTACTACAAAGAGTATAGCCGCAAAGCCTGTTGTCCATAACAATATGCCTTTGATTATAAACTTAAATTTGTTCATTTTGTTTAATTGCTTGTTAAGTTGAAAATAATTCAAGCACATCTTCTGTACTAAATTCTACCTTATTCTTATAGTCTGTGTCAGACTTACTCATAGATTCATTGCCTTGATTATTCATAATGTTGCTATGAGCTAAGATATTATTATGTACAGAGATGTGCTTTATATATTCATCAATGACCAGTCCCACACTCTTGTCAAGAAGAGCATAAGACTGGGCAAAGGTATATAACTCTCTAATTGTCACTGTTATATCTTTTATGGAACCCATCTAAGATGATAGAGTCAAGCTCATATCTAAGATTAAGATAATCAGACATACAATCTGAACCATCTTTATCCCAAACCTCATTATTATCCATTATCTGGTCTGAGTAGCTAATACATTTATCCATCAATCTTATCATGTCATTCTGCTTGGATATTTTATCACCCATAACTATTGCTACCAACAACAGGATGATAGATGTAAGTGTAATTATTATCTTATACATTGTATTATTTATTTAATTGTTCATTGGTACTTTTAGCATATTCTATCAATAAATATATGAATAGAATGCCAAGAATTTGTGCAAGGATGAATAGTATTACTTCCATATTATAGTCATTTCCTTTTCAAATCTTGCTACTTCACTTGGAGTAATAGCTATCAAGTTACCAAATACTTTGATGTATGCCTGTCTCTTGATAACTATTTCTTCCTTTATTACCATTTCCATGAATACTTTATGATTTTTCTTCAACATATCCATGTGTAATTTCTTTGATTGCCTGTAATTCTTTGAACTACATATTGCATTAGAATTTATTTTATATCTTGCCATAACTTAGTCCATCATTAAGTCCCATAAATAAGATTCATACTCACATGCAATTTCACTATAAGTTAGTTTGGCTTCCTCTAAATATTCTGAGAGAAAATTACTTACCTGTTGGAAATTGTTAATATCACCATTAAAAGTAATATTAAGCCACTTCTCACAAAAGTGAACAGCAGCTTTCTGTCTGTCTGTAGTCATATTTATTTAACAACAATTAATATGTGTTTGTTCAATTGTTTGTTTGTTAGAGTGTGGTTTGTATTATTCCTGTAACAGTAAAAACAGTCATACATTATTGGATGAGTGTTCTTTGTTGCTGATTTGAATTGGAGTAATTATTGTAGGGATTTGTCATAATGTCACACATCTGACAATATGTCAGTCCATACTATTAACTCTCAGTAAATCAACAAGTTACAGATTAATGACATACTGACAAAATGTCAGTACTATCTCATAAAACAAGAAAGATAGGACAAAGAGTGTATTCCACACTCTATTATCCTATCCTACTTATCCAATGTATTAAACCCCTAAACACTCTACTTACCTCTCTAATCCTCTTGTCAGGAAGAGAAGTAAATAGAGCTTCATCTAATCATTGAATATCAAAGATTCAAATGAAAGGTTCATCCAACTATCATCAATACAGGTATCATATTCCCTTGTTGTAACAGTTGTTGTGCATTCATCATCTATGTACTCTTCTACATCAGCATAGGACTCAACAATATTATCAGTATTCTTATACTCATAATTAATGTACTCTTCTTCAGCCTTTACTAAATCTTCAAGACTGAAATGCTCTAATAGAAAGAGCATATCTAATTCTTCTTGTAACATTCTTTCTCTTTTTGTCTTTGATGCTATTAATGATTAAATGAAATAATCCTATTACATATAATATAATGTGTAACATATCTTAGAGTTATACTAAGAGCATACTAATGCTTACTCATATAACTTTTACACACAAATACTATTAATGTTCAAAGGATTAAACCCTATTAATGCTTAAAGGAAATAAAAAGGAAAGCAGGCATAAAGCCTGCAATCCTTTAGAAGCTTGCCAATGTTGGCGCACCTCCCTGACCTTCTTCATGCAGAAGCCAGAATGAGCTACCATCAGAGCCAGTGACATTGCTCAGCATAGGATGCTGAGGAATACCTTTGACTGCAACTGCACCTGTCTTTGCACCATAGACGAAGAAGAGCTTGTCTGTCTTAGGATTCTTCTTCACATCAATGCGTGATACATTCATTTGTGCCTTGAACTGCTCTACTGTCAGAGTGTCATTGAAAATAAGATTCTTTTCCATAATGTAAAAAGTTAAATTGTTAATAATGTTAATTTTTAGCTTACGGGGGTAGGACCCCCTTGGGCTAAGTGATGGGGAGGGTGTGGTTGGTGTAAGTACCACTCCTGTAAATACCAAAAAAAAATTCAAAAAAAAAATTAGAGAGGTAGATGGGGGGGGTCAAAATCTACCCTATACTAATTGGAAAAGTGTGGAAAAGGCAGTAAAAAAATAGAAAATTATTTTTTCTATAAATTTTTCATTTATATATTTGCATATATCAAAACTTTTGCTTACCTTTGCATCCCAGTAGAGGTTAATGGTGGATTAACCTTTCACCCATGAGGTTAAAAAGTAATGGGTCAGAAGTTGGGTTGGTATCTACAAATAGTAGAGAGATTGTCCCCAATACTACTAAAATTGCTACTATATAAGTTAGATTGCATGAGCACATCCACCTGAGAAAATGCACAGGGAATCATGCTATAGGGGTATAATCAAGAACTGGTCTAATGAAGTTAGTAGTTAAAAGGAGATTATAAATAACTCTTATGAAGCCATAACAAAGCTTCAGGGACATTACTATATACAAGAATGAGGAAGATAAGTAATTACATTAAGGATTCTATTAAATGGTTATGGCAGTTTCCACAGAATATGCTTGCTCTATGTATAGAGGGTATATTGTGCCAAGCTGCATACAGAGAAGGTAAGGCAGATGGTAATACTATTATAGTGAATATTGTTCTACCTTCAGCTATGTCATTAGGAGATTATCTCTTTGTGAACCCTATGTCATCACAAAAGTCTATTCAACATGAATGTGGTCACAGTAAGCAATCTGATATATTAGGTCCACTATATTTGATAGTGATAGGAATCCCATCATTACTACATAACATAGTGCATTATCTATGTAGTAAGATAGGAATTAAATGGAACTACTACAGTTTTTATACTGAATCTTGGGCTAACAAGTTAGTAGGAATTACTTAAAGAATATAGATTAGACCTAAAGCCAAAGCCTAACTTTACTCCTTCAAGACAAGAAAATGATGCTTGAATTAAAAATAATTGGGAAAAAGTTTGGTGGTTTCAAATATTTTGCTTACCTTTGCAGAGCAATTGAGAAAGAGAGATTGGTTTTAGGAAATTTCCATTGTTAGGAATGTTACTTTAACCAGTTGTTTAGAGTAACATTCCTTTTTATTGCCCTATAGTATAGTTGGTTATTACACAGGATTTTGGCTCCTGTAACATAAGTTCGAGTCTTATTGGGGTAACAATAGTAAAGGTAAATGCCCTCTTAGTTCAATGGACAGAATAAGAGACTTCTAATCTTTTGATATAGGTTCGATTCCTATAGGGGGTACTAAATTACAACTTAGGGTGTGTAGCATAGTGGTTAATGTGCCTGACTGTCAATCAGGAGATTGGAGTTCAATTCTCCCACATCCTGCTAATCCACTTTTAATCTACTGAAGTCCTATCCTACAGAGGTAGGTAGGCAATGGAGAGGTAACTCAGTGGGACTGGGACTTGTCTTGAAAACAATGGGAGCAGTAAAATGCTTGGGGGTCAGGACCTCATCTCTCCGCAATAATAGGTGTTCTTTGACATATTGGTGAAGGAAAGTATGGAGAGTAAACTATCAAGGTGATAGTCCTATCTGCTAAATAGTGAGTACCCTAATAAGGTATTTGTTTCAAGTACAATGCTCTCCGCAATATATGGGTGTAATTCAGTAGGTAGAATACTGGCTTTGGGAGCCAGTTGTCCTTGGTTCGAGTCCAAGTACCCATACTTAAATGGGCTTTGTAGTGTAATTAGGTTAGCACAAGACATTTGCAATGTTTTAGAGGAGTTCAAATCTCACAAGGTCCACTATGTTTTCATGTTTTCATAATGTTGAGCTTTTGCTTGAACTCTCTTTTGGGCAGTTAGAGGTTAAAGAAACTGCCCTATCAATGCTCCTTAGTTCAGTGGTTTAGAATAGCTCTCTTACAAAGAGAAGGTCATTAGTTCGATTCTAATAGGAGCAACATAAATGGGTCTTTAGTTCAAAGGTTAGAACAAGGGGCTGTTAACCCTTAGATGTAAGTTCGAGTCTTACAGGTCCCGCAAAAACTTTTGCAAGAAGTTTAGTCAAGTAGCTTGCAATACTTGATGCCATCATTTCTGAAAGTTCTCTGAGTGCAATAAGGAGAAGTAATCAATGATTTGATGTTTTAGCAGGTTAGAGAAGTAGTAATCTTGCCCCACTCATAATGGGGAGACCAGTGGTGCAAATCCACTACCTGCAACTATAAATTGGTAGTTAGTTTAATGGTAAAACCCCAGACTCCAAATCTGGAAGATGAGTGTTCGAGTCATTCAGTATCTGCTATATTGGCATATCTTCTAATGGTCAGGAAGCTACTCTGATAAGGTAGTAATCATGGTTCAATTCCATGTATGCCAACTATATTCTGATGTATTTCAATGGTAGAAAGCTGCTCTCATAAGGCAGTAGCTAGTGGTTCGAGTCCACTCATCAGAACTGTGTCTGTAGCTTAATTGGTCAGAGCCTTGGATTGTGACTCCAAGTAGTGTGGGTTCAAGTCCCATCAGACACCCAAAGAAAGGAAAGGGAAAATCTGCGCAGCTGCCAGTAAAACTTACCAAAAGAAGTCCTAAGCCTTTCTTAAATACTCACATAGCTCAATTGGTCAGAGCAGGAATCTTATACATTCAAGGTTAGGGGTTCAAGTCCCTTTGTGAGTACTATCTTGGAGTACCTGAGTGGTCTAAGGGCACAGACTGCAAATCTGATGATTCGTGGGTTCAAATCCCACCTCCAAGTCTATGTGTTATATAGATAAACTTATAAAGAATAATACAGGAATTTCTTCAAAGAACTTTTTCTTAGTAGCAGTTACCTTAATAGGTTTAATCCTACTATTAGTTCCTGCTGTACTTCTTATAATAGAAATATGTTATAATCATACCATACAGACAGACCTTAATGGTCTTGCTGCTTATATAGGTGCTGTTGCTGGAGTATTTGCATCAGCAGGTATTACTAAAGCATGGTCTGAAAAGTATGAAAAGAAATAATGCTCCTATAGCTGAATTGGTTAAAGCAACAGTCTCTTAAACTGTGGATTCAAGGTTCAAGTCCTTGTGGGAGCACAACCTCAACCTTGGCAAATACTCCCCCAAAGCATTGATGGTGGATGCTCCAGACTTTTAATCTGGAGAGTAAGGTTCGACTCCTTATGGGGGAACATAACATATTATTAACTCTAAATTTTTAATTGTTATGAAAAAGGTTATTTCATTAATTAAGAGGGGTGTTAAAGCATACTTTAGACAAGCTGCTAAGTCTTATGCTTGGACATCTACAGGAACTATTACAGTTAGAATATAGTTCCTTTGATGTTGGAGTGAGTAATAAATATTATATGGGGTAGCTTTAATGTGGTGAATTAGTGTGGACTGTAAATCCACTGCCTCAGGCTATTTAAGGTTCGATTCCTTTCTGCCCCACTTCAATAGAAATCTTTGTCCTTGACTTATGGAAAGTGATGTGGGTAGAGACACAAATAAGTCATTATGGGTACTGGACAGGTATGGTTACATTGCGTAGGTTTGAAAAACCTAAGAATAAAGTTAGATTCTTTGAGTACCCACTATATACTCCTGTGGTGGAATTGGAATACACACTGACCTCAAAAGTCAGGGCTTGAAATATAGATTAAGAGTTCGAATCTCTTCAGGAGTACTAATGCCCTCTTGGTGGAATTTGGTAGACACATCTGCCTTAGAAGCAGACATGAAGTAATAGTAGTGTAAGAGTTCGAGTCTCTTAGAGGGTACTATGAAAGAGATTGATATTAAATATAGTGAGTACATTATTAATGTGCTTTTAAGTACCTATAATACTTCCATAATAGACTCTTATAGGATAAGAAGAATAAATGACATGGTTAATGTCTTAAAGAAGATAAGAAACATATGTGATGATTCTTATGCTATACACAAGAGAAGTATATTTGGTATGGTTAATGAATGGAGAGTACATAATCTATTATACTTTTTACATATAAAAAGAAGAAGGACAGGTACAGTAGATTTAAATGTAAATCAGAGTATATGGGTAAAAATAGCTTATACGCTACTCTCTGTATTTTATTTTTAAAAAATAAAAAAAAATAAAAATAAATGGTATTTTACTTGCATAATTCAATTAAAATACTTATCTTTGCACCATCAAAATAAGAGAATATGTTTGAAGGAGATAATTTATTTACCCCAATGGAATCAAGCAGAAGTATTGAAGTATCTGGTTCTCAGCTCTTTATTAACTTCTTAAATCAGCTTGAAGGTTGGAAGACTAAGTGTAAGAATCTGCATTGGGCAGCACCTAAGAAGAATATCCATGTATATCTTGATGAATTTCTAGGTATTATATCGGACTATCAAGATAGCCTTGCAGAAGAATACCAAGGACTATTAGGTCACATGGCTCCTAATGTTATTAGAGGTATAGGAAGTGAGGCATTAAATGCTATAGACTTTATAAGAGAAGTTAAGAGTGGAACAGTAAAGTTCTATGAAGCAATACCTACAGATACTGTTTATTCTGGTATAAAGTCTGAATGTGAAACTTTTATACATAACATCTTAAAATACAAGTATCTATTTGAGCTTTGTGATGTTAGAGTATAACATAAAGGATGGTCTAATGGTGGAATTGGTATACACAAGGGACTTAAAATCCCTCGCCCTTTAGGGATTGAGGGTTCAAATCCCTCTTAGACTACAATGCCTCCTTAGTGTTAATGGTTTAGCAAGCCTGTCTTGTAAACAGGAAGAGAGGGTTCAAATCCTTCAGGAGGCTCTATAATGTAGGTATGGTGTTAGTGGTTAGCATATGACATTGCCAATGTCAAGGGGTCAGTTCAAGTCTGATTATCTACTCAAGAAATGTGGAATTGGTGTTAGTGGTAACATATCTGCCTTCCAAGCAGAAGTGGACAGTTCGAGCCTGTTATTCCACTCTAAACATCGCGGAGAGAATTGGTATTCAATCCAGTCTCATAAGCTGGACTCCGTAGGTTCAATTCCTACCTCCGCAACTAATTTAGGTAATATGGAAGAGATAGAAAAGGCAAAGATGACAAGAATCAAAAAGACCAATGGTTCAGAGATTCATCAAGTTATGACTGCATTAACTGATACTACAATCAGAGGTATTGTAAGGTCAGCTAATGAGGAAGGGATTAAGAGAGAGAATATAGTTTCTCTACTTAAAGAAAATGGTCAGTTTGTATTAATCTACTTTAGATAAAAACATTATAAAAATGGAAGAGCAGAAGACAATAGAAAGACCCTTGATGAGTGAAGAAGAGTTCAAGGATTATATGAAGAATAACAGAGTAGATATTGTGGGAGATTTCTACGAAAGAGGTATTCTTCACATGAGAACCTATGAAGCAGTAAGCAGGTTTAAGTCTGTGGGGAGAGCAATCAGAAGAGGTCATATATCTCTTGATGGATTTATTTATCCTAAGAGACCTTTTAACAATGCTAAGCATGGTAAGAATAGTCTGAATGATAGAAAGAAGATGATTTATGAGCAACTTAAACACAGAAAATCAGCCTAATGATTACAATGAAGTGCCAGTACTATACTGCAAGCATTGTCTATCATTGAAAATTAGGAACATTCCAAGAATGGAGGATTCAGATTACTGTGATGAGTGTGGCTCCACTGATATAGGAGAATGTTCAATAGAGGAATGGGAGACCCTCTACAAGAATAGATATGGACATAGATACCTTGAAGAATATTAATAACTTAATTATAAAGTAAAATGGAAGAGCAGAAGAAAAAGGTTGTAGAGATGCAACCAGTAACAAAGGAAACAGAGAGACCTGAGAAGATGTCTTATGAGCAATTAGAGAACGTAGCCCATCAGCTTAGTGAGCAAGCTAAGCAATTATATATGAAGTTGCAAGCTGCTAATATGAGTAATATGTTCAAGAGACTTGACTACTTGTTTAAGGTAGTAGAGAATGGACATATGTTCAAGCAGGACTTCCTTGAAAAGTGTATTGCTGAGATAGAGGAAATTATGACAGTTCCTGAAGAGACTGAGGAAGATGACAAGGAAGAGGAAACACCAGATATTAAAACTGAAGATTAATATAGTCATATATGAAGAAGCCTAATAATATAGTTAGAGTACCATGTTCTTTGAGTGGAAGCTTCTTCAGGTATTGGTTCAAATTTTTAGAGCCTTTTCATAAGCTAACTGATAGAGAGATTGATGTAATTACATCCTTTGTTAAGCAGAGATATGAACTCAGTAAAGTTATCAAGGACAATGAGATACTTGATAAGGTTACAATGAGTGAAGATACAAAGAAGAAAGTAAGGGAAGAGTGTAATATCACTCTCCCACACTTTCAAGTAATTATGGGCAAGCTAAGGAAGAATAAGGTTATCATTGATGGCAAGATTAATCCAAGGTTTATTCCTAACATTGATGAGGAGACTGGCACTTTCCAACTATTGTTACTTTTTGAATTAAAATGAATTATCCTGATATAATTGGTAAGGTTTCTGAAGAGTTGAATTTACCTAAAGAAGTGGTAGATAAAACATATAAGGCATTTTGGTTATTTATTAACCAATCCATACAGTCCTTGCCATTAAAGGAGAATCTTAATGAAGAGGATTTTGCTAAGTTAAGAACAAATTTCAACATTCCATCACTGGGTAAACTGACTTGCACTTATGATAGGATGTTAGGTATGAAAAAGAGATTCAAGTTTATTAAACAGATAAGGGAGAAGAAATGTTGAAGATTAAGAAAATAAAGCCGATGTTTAACAGAATACTTGTTACAGCAGATAAGTATGAGAATGATGTTAAACATGGAGGAGTAGTAGTAGTAACTGCTGGTACCTTAAAGGAGTATCAGAAAGTAATTTCTGTAGGAGATACTGTAAGAGGTATTAAGGAAGGAGACTTTGTACTTATTAATCCTACTAGATATACAGTAAAGAAACATCAGGAAGGTTCATTGAAGAATGGCATTATATCAGACAATCCTGTGGTTTCATACAACTTCAATTTTGTTGATGTTAATGGCATTGTTTGTATTCTCTTGTATGACCAAGATATAGATTATGTCATTCAGGAATATGAAGAAATTGAGGATAAGGCATCCAATCTTATCTTGCCTGAGGAAAAGAAATTGATACTAAATTAAATATTTAGCCTTGAGCCTTGATTAAGGCTTGAGGCTTTTTTATTAATACTAAAATCAAAGTAAAGTGCTGAAACTATTTAAATATGAGGGGTATAAGATAGTAATATCTGAGGAAGCCTTTGCCCTAAAACCATTTAGACAAATATGGCAGAGAGATAAGACTGTTAATAAGGATAAGGCTATTATGGAGCTTGGATTTATTTATTTTATGAATGACCCAAGAAGTGATTATCAATATCTTACTAATGAAGATGAGAGAAAAGAAGCTATTAAAGAAGGAGAAGGTCTCCCTCCTAAATGGGAACCTGACAAGATAGTACAAGAAGCTATGGTATTCTATAACAGTTTTAAGCCAACTTCTGCGCTGCTTCTTGAGGACACAAGATATGCAGTAGATAAGTTAAGAAAGCTATTAAGGGATATTGACCTTACACAGGTTGATGATAAAGGTAAGCCAGTATACACACTTAATACTATTACAGCTACAATCAAGCAAATTCCTTCTCTTGTAAAGGATTTAGATGAAGCTGAGAAGGCTCTTGCTTCAGAAATTAGAAATGCAGGTAAGATGAGAGGTTCTGGAGAGAAAACAATTTTTGAAGATGACCTAACATTATAATTATGAAAGCAGAAGATATTATAGAAGGTCTTAATTTACATATTGAGACAAAGAGGAAAGATAGAGGCATAAAGACTACAGGACACCTTGTATTACAGAAAGAGATAAAGACACATTCTTCATTCAAAGCTTACAAGATATATAAGTACACTTTATGGTTTGCTAAGAAAGGTAAATCCTATGAAGTTATGGTGCTGGAGCATACTGCAAAGGTTCTTGATGGTCAGGAAGAGAACATGAATAGGGAGATGAATATCATGCTAAGTAATATGATATTCAATTGGATTGGTTCTGATTTTTATGAGCAGGTAATAAATGGAGAATATAATGGGATTAAAGAATAAGTCTTTTAATATATTTGGCACTAAGTATAGAATAAAATTTATGGATAATGTGCTAGATGAAGAAGGTAATTGGATATATGGTAGGGTTGATACATCTTCTAAAGAAATTCAAGTTTCTATTAAATTAAGTAATGGAAAAGATGTGCAAGAGAATGAGATTCTTATTACTTTATACCATGAAATTATACATGCTATATTATTAACAGGTCAATATATGAAATCTAGTGAAGATGAGCCACTAGTAGAATGGTTAGCCAGATGTATTTTATCTCTAAAGAACCAAAAGATATTATAATATGAAGTATGAGTTTAACAAATATCAAACTGAACTTACTGAGGAGCTGATTAATAGTCTTCCTCAGGAGGTTCAGGACCAGTTATTTGATATTATAAATAATGTAGAGTTTGTCAAGAGATTGATAAGTCCTACAAGAGAATATGCCAAGGATAGACCAAGGGATGATAGGGGTAGAATCATTGTGGACTTGGCTAATCCTCATATATTGGAGGATATGGATTACTTTAGACCATCTGCTATACATTATGAGAAGTATGGTACATTTACTAACCTTAGACCTAATGCCAATCCTAATAGTGAGTATGGCAAATGGGTAAGAGAGGAAAGGAGAAGAATCTGGGATGGTTATGTGAGGGAAAGTGATGGAGAATGGGTTACAGGCTATATGTATTGGTTCCTTAACTATTCTCCTATGATGCTCTCTAAGATTAGAGAGTATAAGGATAAGAATGGTAAAAAGAGAAAGTCTAAAAGAGCTGATAGAATAGAAGCACTTCCTGAATGTTGGGAAGGAATCTATTGGAGATTCCATTGCTTAGACCAAGCATCAAATGGTGGCTTGTACAATAACTTTGAAGGAGGTCAGCACATGGCTGAGCTTGCTTCCAGAGGTAAAGGTAAGTCATATAGTCTTGCATCCATACTTAACCACATCTTTGTAGTAGGTGAAAATGAAGAAGCACATGAAAAGGTAAAGGGTATAGTAACTGCCTATCAGAAGGAGTACCTTACTAAGGATGGTGTTCTTAATAAGTTTGTGGATATGGCTAATTTCTGTGCAACCAATACCCAGTTTCCAAGAAAGAGATTAAAGAACTCTTTGCAGGAAATGACTTGGATAATGGGATATAAGGATGTAGACCTTGATATTGAAAGAGGTACTCAAAATACAGTACTTGGAGTATCATCTAAGGATGATGAGTCTAAGTTGAGAGGTAAGAGGGCTGCTAAGATTCTTATTGAGGAGTTTGGTACATTCCCAAGACTTGTAGACTTGTATAATGTATTGTTGCCTTCAGTACAGGAAGGTGATATTGTCTTTGGTCAAATCTATATGTTAGGTACTGCTGGTGACAATGAGTCAGACTTTGCTGGTGCTCAAGAAATTATGTATAACCCAAAAGGTTATAATATGTATGCCTTACCTAATGTATTTGATAAGTATAATCAAGGTAAACCTTACTTTGTATTCTTCTTTCCTGGCTATGTAAATAGAAAGGGATGTTATAATGAGAATGGTGTATCTGATGTAATTAAGGCTCTAATTGAAATTCTTATGAATAGGTATAGGGTAAAGTATAATTCTACTGACCCTAATACTATCATTAAGACCATTGCTGAGGTTCCTATTACTCCTGCTGAGGCTATTGTTAAGACAGGTATAAATATGTTCCCTGTAGCTGACTTAACTGAAAGAGTAGGTCAATTAGATGCTAACCCTACAGAGTATGATGATGTATATGTAGGTGATTTGGTATTCAATAAAGAGGGTCAGGTAGAGTATAAACCTACCTCTGCCATACCTATTAGGGACTTTCCTCATAAGGATAATAAGATAGAGGGTGCTATTGAGATATACCAAATGCCTGAGATTGATAAGAATACAGGTAAGCCATATAATGACAGGTACATATTAGGTGCTGACCCTTATGATGATGATGAGTCAAATACTATGTCTTTGGGTTCTATATTTGTACTGGATTTATGGACAGATAGGATAGTAGCTGAATATACTGGAAGACCATCTTTTGCTGATGATTACTATGAGATTTGCAGAAAACTCTGTCTATTCTATAATGGTAGGTTGAATTATGAGTATAATAAGAAAGGTCTATTCTCTCACTTCTCGACAAGAAATAGTCTTTATCTTCTTACAGATGTTCTTGATTTCTTAAAGGAAAAGCAGATGATGAAGGATGGTTATGGTAACAAGTCAAAAGGTACTAATGCCTCTCCTGCCATTAATGCTTATGCAAGAAGTAGATTGAGAAGCTGGCTATTGGCTCCAGTTCCTATTATGCAGACTATTGATGGAGAAGAGAAAGAGGTAATGGTTCCAAGGTTATTTACTGTAAGGAACAGGGCACTGCTAAAAGAGCTTATTAATTACAACTCTGAAGGTAACTTCGATAGAATATCTGCTATGGGTATGCTGATGCTTCTAAGGGAAGATAGAATGATAAGATACCAAGGAGATGTTAGTAAGGAGAAGCAGGAGAGAGCCAATAATAATTATGATGGTAATGACCTATTCTTCAAGAGAAACTATGACTTTAGGTTTAGGCAGTAAATTTAGTAAAAATGAAGACTAATGGTTAATAAATTACTTATATACTTGCATAGGTCGAGGATTTTACTTACCTTTGCACAGTAATTAAATTGAAGTATGGAAAATAAGACATACACAGTATATCTACATATAAATCCTAAGAATAAGAAAGTATATGTTGGTATTACAAATCAGAATGTATATAAGAGGTGGAAAAATGGGCATGGATATACTAAGTGCAAAAAGTTTTATAATGCAATACTAAAATATGGTTGGGACAACTTTAATCATATAGTACTTTGTAAAACTTGTAAGGACAGAGCTTTATTATTGGAGAAGACTTTGGTTAAATACTATAAGAGTAGAAACTTGAGTTACAATATTACTGATGGTGGAGAAGATAGCATACCAAGTATGCTTGGCAAACATCATACTGAAGAAGCTAAAAAGAAGATAAGTGATGCTGGAAAGAGACCCTGCTCTGAGGAAACTAAAAGAAAAATAGGATTAGCCAATAGAGGTTCTAATAATGGAATGTATGGTAAAACTATTTCGGATTATGCAAGAAGAGTGATAATAGAAAGATTTAGTAAACCTGTACTTCAATTAGATTTAAATAATAATATTATTAATAGATTTTCCTCTGCTTCAGAAGCAGAAAGGTACTTAGGAGGTAAGGGTAGCCATATAGGATGCTGTTGTCTTGGGAAGAGGAAAACTGCTTATGGATATAAATGGAAATATGAGTAATTTTATACAACTTCCTCCACAACAGTTACCTTTTAGTAAAAAGAACAAGAAGTGGAGAAAACAGATACTTGATTGGGCTGATAGTAAGACCTTCTTCAATTATAGCTTAGTTAGAAAATCTGTAATACATAAGAAAATTAACTATGACTTACTCAATGGTAAACTCCACATGAGTGACCTTGAGATGATACTGAATCCTGAGAAGCTACAGGCAGGTTTCATACCTGATAGGGTTCAACACTATCCTATTATGAATAGTAAGTTGAATGTGCTTAGAGGTGAGGAAAGTAAGAGAGTCTTTGACTTCAAAGTAGTAGTTACTAATCCTAATGCTATTACAGAGATAGAGAATAATAAGAAGCAAGAATTACTACAGAAGTTACAGGAATGGGTATCTAATACTTCTCAGTCAGAGGAGGAGGCTAATCAAGAGCTTGAAAAGATAAATGACTATTACAGCTATGAGTGGCAGGATATGAGGGAAATAAGGGCAAATGCCCTATTAAACCATTATGTAAAGGAATTAAATATTCCTCTAATGTTCAACCAAGGCTTTATGGATGCAATGGCAGTTGGTGAAGAGATTTATCAATGTGATATTGTAGGAGGTGAGCCTACTATTGAAAGGTTAAATCCACTCAAGGTAAGAATCTTTAAGTCAGGATATAGCAATAAGATTGAGGATGCAGATATGATAATCCTTGAAGATTATTGGAGTCCAGGCAAAGTCATTGATACATATTATGATGTATTGACAAAGAAAGACATGGAGTACATAGAGAAGATGCCTGACCATGTAGGTCAAGCTGCTACAGACTCTATGGATAACATAGATGAAAGATATGGCTTTGTCAATAATCACATGATAGGAGATGAAATAAGTACAGAGGGATTCTTTTGGGATCCATTAGGAGGATATGATGGAGTTAATAACTCACTTCTTCCTTATGATGTTGCAGGAAACTTGAGAGTACTTAGAGTATATTGGAAGTCAAGGAGAAAGATTAAGAAGGTAAGAAGTTATGACCCTCAAACAGGTGAAGAAGTATTTAACTTCTACCCAGAGACTTATGTAATAGATAAGGATGCTGGAGAAGAGGAACAGGTATTCTACATCAATGAAGCATGGGAAGGAACTAAGATTGGTACTGATATATATGTAAATATGAGACCAAGAGTAATTCAGTACAATAGGCTAAGTAACCCTTCAAGATGTCACTTTGGGATTGTTGGCTCCATTTACAACCTTAATGACAATAGACCATTCAGTTTAGTAGACATGATGAAGCCTTACAATTACTTGTATGATGCAATACATGATAGATTAAATAAGTTGATAGCAAGAAATTGGGGTTCATTAGTTAGGCTTGACTTTGCTAAGAAACCTAAAGGATGGGATGTAGAGAAGTGGTTATACTATGCAAAGACTATGGGTCTTGCAGTAGAGGATAGCTTCAATGAAGGTAATGTAGGTGCAGCTACAGGTAAACTTGCAGGTGCATTAAACAATGCTTCCACTGGTGTAATTACAGCTTCTGATGGTAATCAGATACAGCAATACATTAATCTTCTTGAGTTTATCAAGATGGAAATGGCAGAAGTTGCTGGTATTACCAAGCAAAGAGAAGGTCAAGTAAGTAATAGAGAAACAGTAGGTGGAGTAGAGAGAGCTACCCTCCAATCTTCTCACATCACAGAGTGGCTATTTGTAGTACATGAGGATGTCAAGAAGAGAGCATTAGAGTGCTTACTTGAAACAGCTAAGATAGCATTAAGAGGCAGAAGCAAGAAGTTCCAATATACCTTGTCTGATAATTCAATGAGAATTATGGAGATAGATGGTGATGAATTTGCAGAAGCTGATTATGGTCTTGTAGTGGATAATAGCAATGGTGTTCAAGAATTAAATTCAAAACTTGATACTTTAGCTCAGGCAGCATTGCAGAACCAGACTCTATCATTCTCAACTATTATGAAGCTATTCAGTTCATCTTCACTTGCTGAGAAGCAAAGACTTGTTGAAAAGGATGAAAGAAGTATTCAAGAGAGACAAGCCCAAGCACAGCAACAACAGTTGCAAGTACAGCAGCAAGAGATAGAACAGAAGACTCAGATAGAACAGGCTAAGATGCAGCAGGAAGATGCCCTTAACCAAAGAGATAATGAGACAAAGATTCTTATTGCACAGATGCAAGCCTATAGCAAGAATAGTGAAGATGATGGTATAATAGAACCTGAATATTCACAAGAGGCTAAGGATAAACTAATGGAGCAGATAAGAGAGTTTAACGAGAAGATTAAACTTGATAGGGAAAGATTAGAGTTTGATAAAGACAAAGCAAGGTCTGATGCAAAACTTAAAGAAAAACAAATAAATAAAACAACCCAAAAATCAAAATAAATGAGAAGATTTAGAGATATTGTAGAGGATATTAAAGCCCCAAGTACTCAAAGCCTATGGCTTGATAAAGGAAAGCTGAAGTTCTTTGGAACTAAGGGATGGGCTTCAATGATAGGTGAAGGGAATGTGGATAGTCAAGAGCTTAAAGAAAAGGTAGACAATCTTGATAAAGAAGTAGGTAATATACAGAAAGATGTAGCAGTGCTTAATAGTAAAGCTGTAATAGAGCTTGAAATAGGTAATAGTGAAAGTGTTAAGGCTAATAACTTGACTAAACTACAAGCTATACAGTCAGTAGACCCTCTATTCTTTGCTGATATTGATTATGGCTATGGTGCAGCTAAATGGTTGCCTACTACAGGAGGTGAGGCTTTTATAGTAACAAGTAGTGGTAGAGCTGTTATTTATACTATAGGTAAGGATGGTTCAGTTACTAAAGCTAGTACTGACATAGACCTTACTAATCCTAATACAGATTTATTTGAAGTAGTTACTGAATTACCTACTGAGAATATTTCTACATCAAAGCTTTATTGTGTACTTTCTTCAAAAGTAGGAGAGGAAAATAAGTACACAGAATATGCCTATATTAAACAAACAGATGGTCAATTTGCTTGGGAAAAAATGGGTGAATTTAAAGCTGAACCTGATTTAAGTGGTTATGCTAAACTTAGTGGTGCTACATTTACAGGTAAAGTTGATATAAAAGCAAATTTAGATGTTAGTAATTTTGGTGCTACTGGTGGTCTTTATTTTAATACACTTGGTGGAAATTCATTAGATGGTTATATAATATGTACTAAAGATGCATCTCCACAAAAAGTATTTGCATCAAATGGTTCTTTACAAAACATAGGTACAGAAGAATCATTTGTATTCACATTAGAAGATGGTTCTAAGGTAACAAAATCAATAAGAGTAGTAAGTACAACTAATAGTTAATAATATGGATTTTAGTAAAGTAACATCATTACAAATACCTGAAGGTAATGTAACTAAAATAGAAGACAAAGAAGGTAATATTCTTTGGGCTAATATTAATAAAGTTGCTTATGGAGTTCGTTGGAACTCTGTAAATCAAGCTACCACTGCTTGTGAAAGAATTGGTATTCTTGAACTTCATAAAACTCTTCCTATTCAAAGTAGATTTAAAGTCTGTATTCATAAAGGTAAAGAGATTCAATATTATTGTCATCCTGATGATAGTAGATTTAGACAAGATAATACTGGTTATGTAAAAACACTTCCAATAGTTCTTCTTAGTGAAGCTCAGCCTGCTATTATTGAAGATACTGATACTACAGTTAAAATTCGTCATACTATAACTGATAATATATTTGCTGATTATAAGTATCTTTATGCTTTTATTAAAGTTTATACAGATAATACAACAGGTAATGTTTGTAGAATTACAAAAATAGATACTACTAACAAAACTGCTTATCTTGAAAGTAATCATACTTTTGAGTCAGGAGATTATTCAGTTGAACTTGGTTGTTCTATTAATGGTTATGATGGAGAAATAGGCGTTGATACAGGTGGTAAATTTTATCAATGGTCTGTAGATAATGATGGAGACGATAATGAAGTTTGGCAAAGTCTTTATAAATGTGTTCCTTATGCTAGAGAAATAAAAAGACATATTATTGGTATAGATAGAGCTTGCGTTCTTAATGTTGCATTTAATGACACTAAATGGGGTTGGATTGGTGGTCTAGAAGCCAATACAGCAGTAAATGTTATTAATTATCATACTAATCTTAGAGGTGGAAGTAATAATAGTAGTTGGGATAAATATTTAGGAGTTGATAATTTTAGATGTCAACTTGGCAAAGCTAGAACTAATCTTCCTCTTGCTACAATGAGAGGTTATTCTCAAAAGACTGATGGTGGACAAATGCTTTATAAGCAAATTTGGGAAGCTATTGTTTGGAGTTATGTTATAGAATATGCAGATTTTGATGTAAAGAAAGCATATAACTCTGAACTTACTACTGAAGGTTATCATCAAGGAGGATTAGGTAATGGAGTTATAGGAGGAAATGATTTAGACAATTATAACAATAATGAAAAGTTTGTTCCTAATGATTATACTCTTGAATTAGGTAATAATACTGGTATTAAAAATAGAGCTTCTAAAGGAAATCAAATTGCTTGGAATGTTCCTCATTGGAGAGGATTTAATGTTTTTTGGTATGGAGATATTTGGATTAGTGTAGATAATATGTTGACTAAATATGATACTATTAAACAAAAAAGAATTTGGTATTATACAGATGACATTTCTAAATTTAATAATGATATTACTAATAAAGAACATCAAATAGAAGGTCTTGGTAATGTAAATGAAAATTGGTTACAAGAAGTGAGAATAAATAATAAAGGAGATATAGTTCCTAGTAAGATAGTTAATAATAATAATTATAAAAATTCTTATCATTTGAATTATACAGATAGTAGTATTCATACTACTTTTGCTGGTGGTCGGTCTGGTGGTGGCTCTCGTTGTGGTCTTCTTTATCTTGATGCTAACTCTAGTGCTGGTTTTGCTAGGTCTCGTGTTGGGTTTGCTAAAGTTACAATTTTAGATACTTAAATTGATTATTTTAAGAAATAATTAGGAAATATGGGAAAAATAAGGAAAATCTTAGAAACCGAATTAGTAGGTGGTACTCAGAGTACTGATGTATATCCTGTTACTTCTACTAAAGCAGTTTATGATACTGATAATAAAGTATTGGATGATTATATACAACATCTTAAAAAAACAAGTACATTTGCAGGTATAGCTACTCCTACAACTAACCCAGGCACTCCAGATGGACCTGTGTTTTATATAGCAGGAGAAGGAACCTACGCTAACTTTTCTAACATTGTTATAGAAGCAGGGCAATTAGGTATCTTAAAATGGAATGGCACATGGAGTAAGGAAGTATTAGAAATAGGTGCTGGCGGTGGAAGTGGAAGTGGAAGTGGAAGTGGTGTTTCTTTAGGAACTCTTCTTACTCAACTTAATAGTGAC
>OBAH01000076.1_pt1 | contig 95597 bp, 97 predicted proteins | sample 1517491 | NCBI WGS metagenome assembly OBAH01 (sample SAMN04571697, study PRJEB22368) | human gut metagenome | biome: human gut; material: stool | host: Homo sapiens | place: Luxembourg | collected 2012-08-03
ATACAAAAGGTGTATATTTTAGTAATGATAAATATGCACCTTATGTTGCTTACGATAAGATTGTTGAAATCAATGTTAGAAATGTACCTGAGTAAGTATTAAAACTGCTCATTATTTATTTATTAATTTAAAATAAGGAGAACTTGTTATGATTACAACAGACATTTGTGGTAGAAATCTTATAGTTCTTAATAGTAATTGCTGTGAGATAGTAGTAGAAATTGCACCTAAAGGATTAGATAGTAAAAGTGCTCAAGCTTTTCTTGTAGATAGAAAATTGACTCGTCAAAGAACTGGTTATACTATTCAAGAACAAGTTATGATTGAAGAAGAATGTTATATTCCAAAGCAATGGTAATTAATAAAGTAAGTGATATTGATTATGAGGATATTTATGATAATATTGATGATTATGAATATCCTTATAATCATGTGAATAGATGTGATTTGTAGGTATAACATTAACGCGCACGCACGTACACGCACGCACGTACACGCACGCACATGTTTATATAAAAAATAAATAAATATATTATAACGTAGTTATATATATTTATTTTTTATATAAACTTAGTCGAAGCTAGAACGTAGTGAAAGCTGAGGTGTTATTGTACTTACTAGTAATAACTATAAAATAAGTAATAATTATAATTAAACTAAATAGTGATAAAGGTAGAGAAATTGTAAGTGATTATATTACTGCTTTGAATGGTGATGCAGAAGCTATTAAATGGGCTTATGATAAACGTAAAGCTGAGTATGATACTTATGATGATGAACTAAAAGCTAGTGTTGATAAGTGTTTTGATTGTATTTAATGTGTAATTGAAGGTGAGAAAGTTAAAGATAGTGTTGCTGAAACAGTCCCACTTTCTCATCTTCTTTAAATTAATAATATTTATGATTATACTATTAATATCACTTATAATTATTCTATTTGTTATTGTCATTATTGATGTTATTCTTTATGATTATGATGTTTCTTATAGTACTCATAAAGTACTTAGATATACATCATATTTTATTATGCTTGCAATTCTAATAGTATCATTAATTGCTTGTGTATCAACTAGTAATAGTAATTATAAATCTACTTCAACTATTCCTATAGTTACTCCTATACTATTGCCTGTTCATTAATATAGTATTCTTCAAGTAGATAATACTACTATAACTAATACTTAGATGTTTAACTCTTAAACTTATTAATGTTATGAATATAGACTTATTTAAATACATACTTAAATTATCAGTTATACCTATGTTATTTTTAAGTTTATTACTTATTGCTCATAGTACTGATGATGATATTAACGTAGTTAATGTAATTGGTTTTATACTGCTTATTATAAGTGGTAGTTATATAATTGTTGATGCTAAAAATAAAGATGAATAAAATGAATAACTATAATAAAATAAATGCTATTCTAGTAGTAGTAATTATTGTTAATACTATTATTTTAGTAATTAATAATAATATTCTTCGTAATAAACTAGAAGCTTATAAAACTTATTATAATGCTTCTGAAGCTTTATTTAAAGAAATAGAGGATTATAATGAAAACCTCTTTGATACTGATAAAGCTATTAACTATTATGAAGCTAAGAAAAGCCTTCCCATTTCCAAAATAAATTTTTGTTCAACTACTAGTACGGTCTGTGAAGATAGTACTAGTTTAATTATTAATCTTATTAATGCAATTATGGATAAAACTTTTAAAGATTTTGATAGTGAAGGACGTTTTAAAGGTGTATATCTTAGTAAGTATTTAACTGATGAAGAAAAGACTAAAGTAAGACGTTTTGCTAAACTAGATTGTGATTTAGATAAATAAGATTTTCAAGTTAATAAACATATTATAAACATTTTAATTATTTAAATTATGGACACAAAGAAAGTTATTAGCCAGCTGATGGCAGTTGAGACTAACAATGTAGTCAAGGATTTGGTAGTACGTAACATTAATGTTACTGAGTGTGAAACTTATAATAGAGTTGCTATTACTCTTGATAAACCAGTTAAAGCTATGGTTGCTCAAGAAGATGGTAGTTATGTTGAAGGTGAAAGCAATATCATCTTCGTTGGTAACTATTCTATTGTTGGTGCTCTTAGAGAGAATGAGGATGTAGCATTTGCTGGTAATCATTTGATTCAGCATCCTAAAGCTCTTAATGTAGTTCTTAGTGGTGCTAAAATTAACATCATTCAAGAAGCTGTAACTACTGGACAGGAATATACTAATCCATTTAGTAATAATGTTACTCCTACAGTAGTTCAGCATGATAGTTTTTATAATCATGTGTTTAATATTCGTCTTAGTGCTTTTGGTCTTAAAATGCTAGATAAATTAGCAGAGAAAATGATGTTTGGTGACATTTAATAATTATAAGTAGTAGTGCTAGAAATAGTGCTACTACTATTTATTAATTTAAATAAGGAGAACTTATGTGCACAAGATACTATTTCGTAAGTAGTAGAATTAAAGAACGTGCTGATGGTAGTCTTATGATTTCTACTAGTATGGGTCTTAATCATGCTAAGAAAATTGCTAAATCTAGATTTAAGACTTATGGTTATAAAGGTAGAATAGTTAATATTCATCCTTTTAATGTTAAGAGTGCTAGTATTGCTTGAAATAATAGTTAATCTAGCCACCCCGTAGAAGATATGGTAGATTAAATTCATTATCTTTGCATTGTAATTAATAATAACAGTTATGATACAAGATAATGAATTTGATTATAATGCTCAAGATATTGACGCATTCTGTACTAGTCATGATATTGATGATTATGACTTATTTGGTGAAATTATGGTTGGTGATGATGCTAACTATGATGAACTTAGTGATAATATATTATACGAATAATTAAACATAAGAGAATTATGAAAGAAAAAAAATTATCAGCTAGTGATAAAAGACGTAGAACTACACTACGTAAAAAGAGTATTGATGAATTAGTTAACATCATTCTTCGTAAAGATGATGTTGAACGTAAATCAAGTAAAACTATTGATATTTATAAAAAGCTCCAACTTACTAATGGAAAGAGAATTGAAATTCTTAAAGATTCTCTTGATAAGAGTGAGGAGATTCAGAGTAATCAAGAAAAAACTATTGCTGCTCTTAATGCAACAATAGATAATGAAGATAAGCATATTGCTACTCTTGAAGAACATAATAAAGCTCTTTATGGTAGAATTGATGCTCTTGAAAAAACTATTAGAGCACGCAATAAAGAAGCACGTATATTATTTACTATTATTGTTGCTCTTATAATTAGTGTTATTATTCTATTTTTCATATAAAATCTGGTGTTTTACAAGTGTGTAAACAACGTATTCGTAAATTTATTTATAGTATATACCACTATTGCTTGTGAAAGTAGTAGTGGTTTTTTAATGTTTAATAGATACAATTATGGAAGAAAATGTTATAACTGGTATTGTAATTGCTGGTAATATATATAATGTTATGGCTAATGGGGTTAAATGTCCTCAGTGTGCTGTAAAAGACTTTTGTCTTAAAGGTAAATTAGGTAGTAAAGTACAATTCGATTGTGCTAGTGTTCATCTTGAAAAAGCAAGTTAGTTATGAGTAAAGATAGAACTAAACTTCCTGATGTTCCAAGTACTATTATTCTTAGTGATGATGTACTTGATGATATTTACTCTGATATGCAGGCTGACCAGGCAATTATGCTTGAGCAATCCGGTCTTTATGATGAGTAAATTCAAATTTAATATAATTTCCTAGTTTTCACAGCTCTCAGTTAATTTAGCTTATAAGTTTATCGGCAAATTAATTTGAGGGCTTTATATCGCAAAATAAAATATTAAATAAAATGATAATTGTAACTCAAGCTCAACTTAGGAATAAAGACACTGAAGCTATAATACTTCTACGTAATAAAATTAAAGCTAGTTTTAATACTAATGCTATTGATTATTTTACTATAAATGCTGTAGCTGAAATTCTATATAATAAATTTAAACATAAGAAACATGATATAATATATCATACAGTTGTTTCTTATGAAGGTATTAATAAACCATTTAAAATAAGAATTAATTATGTCAGTAATGAAAAAAAGAAAAATTAATAAGCATAAAGAATTTGCTATTGGTACTAAGATTGAGTATAATAACAAATTATATGAAGTAGTTAAAAGTAATACTTGTGAGAATTGCTCTATTAGTTCATTTTGTAGTGCTTCTGATAATTATGTATCATCATTATTGATACCTAGAGATAAATTACTTAGTACATTCGGTAAATGTTCTGCTATCGATAGAACTGATGGTACATCTGTAGTATTTAAAGAAATTCCTAAAGATGATTCTAAATATGAATATTATAAGATTTCACCTTTATGGGTATATAATAATCCTACTCAATTAAGACCTATAGAACTTGTTTTACCTAATGGTCATGAAATTGACGTAGAATCTAGTGATTTATCTAAAGGTATTATTCGTTTTAAACGTAAATGGTTAAGTCTTGAACAGATGTATAATATGGCTAAAGCAACTAATTATCATACTTGTCTTAGCGAAATTAAAGATTCTACAGGTGATAAAACATGTACAGTTAGAGAGAAATTAATTGCTTTATCTAATCTTATGGATATTGCTAGATATTTTAATGGCGATTGGAAATATGATATTACTGAAGAAGTTGTAGGTTATTCTATTGCTTATTATAAATTTGTAGAAAAACCACATTATTCAGTTTGCAAACTTGATACTTCTGTTTATACATATTATGGCAGTCCAGTATTTAAAAATAAAGCTGATGCACAGTATGTGATAGATAATCCTAATTTTAGACATGTTCTTGATACAATATTTAAAATATGAGTTTGTATAAATATAATATAACTGTTAAAGTTGATGATGAAGATGATAAGTATAATGAAATGACTATAAGACTTGGTATTAAAAATGCTATTCAACGTCATTTACGTTTTGCTAGTCTTCATCATAATAGTAATGTTAAAATAGAAAGAGATTTTAAAGTATAAAATTATGGGAAATGAAGATTTATATGTAGGTGATGTTAGAAACTATTATAATACATAACGTATAATAGTTAGAGCTGATGAACATCCAGGTTTAATTTGTAGTAGTAGTATTCCTGATGGTAAAACTCAACGTAGAGAAAGTAAACGTAGAGCTATTAGAAGAAGAAAGGGTAGAATATGATACTATGTAATAGACGTACAGGTTATATTATTCCTTATAACTTTCCTCTTAATACTCGTAGAGGTTTTAGAACTATATATTATCTTATGAAATTAAGTCAGCATGATATGACTACTGTAATTAAAGATATAATTGCTGTTAGACATGCTGGTATTAATTTTATAAGAAATGTATGTGATAAGTTAGAAAAGGAAAATGATTGTATGCTAACTTCTCTACGGGGAGGCTAGAGTAATTAAGTTCTGCTAAGTGTAGTAATACGGCTTATGGTGCGAAACCAAGCAGAACTTCTAATATTAATAATTAAAATAATAAAGTTATGAATAAATTTACAGAAGCAAGTTTAAATTATTTCTTTAATGAAAGAAATAATGCTAGAAAAGAGTATGATAAGAAAATTACTACTATTAGTAATAATTTCTTTGTAGATAATAATCTTCCATTTAGAGTAGGAGATAAAGTTAAAATTCCAGCGTGTGCTGGTTCTACAACTGGTGTTATTAAATATGTTACTATTTGTAATAAACTAGATAATGCTTTATCTAGAGAACCGGAAGTAATGATAATTATTGATGGTTATGTTGGAATGATACATCCTTTTCCTATTAGTAAAATAAAGAAAATATAATCATCTTATTGATGAAGTAATAATAGTATTAATTAATTAAACTTTTTGTAAAATGGCAAAGAAACATGATGAAAGAAAGGATTTAAAGTGTGTATCATGTATTGCAAAGATTGATGGTAATCGTATTATCATTCCAATTAATGCAGTTATTGGTATTCATACTTGGGGAAGAATTGATTTTCTTGTCCATTATTGTGGATATGTGATTAATCGTGGTAGTAATACTATTAAGCCTTCTAATCTTAATTTTGAAGATGCTACTGTAAGTGCTAGAGAAGCTAAGAAGATTAAGAAAGAACATAAACTAACAAATAAGAAGAAATGAATGTAGATTATTCTAAGCTTAAATTTGTATTTAAGCTTAAAGCTTCTACTAAACGTAGAGCACCAACTGTACTTCCTAATAAGAAGTTAACTAAACTAGTTCCTGGTCAAGTTATTCAAGATGAACAAGGTAATTTTACTGTTCGTATTAAGTACTTTGATTATATTAATAGACTTACCAAAGATACTAATATAAGTGATGTAGGTAAAGATGGAGTAACTCTTCCTTTTACTGAAGATTCTTATGATTTAACTAAATGTGAACGTATATTCACTAGAGTTGGTCAAAGGAATAGACAATACATTAGTTTACTTCTTAGTGAAAGTGATAGAATATTCAAGAAAGCAGACCCTAATCGTTATGTACCTTTTTGTCATAACTGGATTTGTTCTTGTTGGATTGTTAGAATTGATGGTAAACTTTATGCTAAATTCAATAGAATTTTAACTCTAGTTGGTCATGATTATAATGTTAAACATTTAATAGATGATGAGGAGGATATATAATGAGTAATGTTGATGAATTTACTATAAATACTCCTAATAAAAATAGAGCTAAAAAGTTTACTTTTACTGATGACCAAACAAAAGCTTATAATGGACTTATTAAGTTTATTAATGAACCTTATAATCCTAAAGATTTTAAGCGTGCTTTGATTGGTCCTGGTGGTACTGGTAAAACTTTTCTTCTTAAAGCTTTACTTCAAGATTGTAACATACCATTCTCTGAAATAGGATTAAGTGCTCCAAGCCATAAAGCTTGTAGAGTTCTTAAAAATAGTATTAGAGGTACTCATTGTAATGTTAATACTATTCAATCTGATTTTGGTTTTAAACCTAATTATGATATTGAAAAGTTTGATATTAACAATGTTACTTTTGCTTCTTATGGTCGTATAAAGATTGAAGATTATCGTCTATATATAGTAGATGAAAGTTCTATGCTTAATTGTAGTCTTGTTACTTATATTGATAAGATGATGAAGAAGTATAGTATTAAACTTATACTATGTGGTGATGATGCTCAAATCCCGCCCGTAAACGAGAAGGATAGCTATGCTTTTAAAGGTGTTACATCTTTCAGACTTACACAGATTGTACGACAGGATGAAGATAATCCTATAAGAACTCTTACTGAACTTCTTCGTGGTGATGTTTATAATGGAACTTTTAACTTCCTAAATTACATATCTCGTAATCGTAGTAAATTTGATAATACTATGACTAAAGGATTTGTAGTTTGTAATTCTGCTCAATTTCAGCAAGAAGTTGTGAAACAATTTAGTGACGAATCAATTACTCATAATACTGATTATGTCAAAGTTATATCTTATACTAATAAAGCTGTTTCTAATTGGAATAAATTTATTAGAGAAAGTATAATTAAAGACAGTGAAAAATCTGTTATTACTAAGAATGATTTGATTACTTCTTATGTCACTATTGTAGATCAATTTAATGATGCGATTATTCAGAATAGTGAAGATTATATTGTAAAAGAGATAGCTAACTATACTCATCCACAATATGAGCTTAAAGGTTTCATGGTTAAATTTCAAGCTGTATTTGGTGGTCAAGTTACTTCTCCATTATTTATTATAGACCATAGAGATAAGTATACTATGGCTATGTATTGTAAGATTGCTGATGATTTAATTCAACAAGCTAAAAATGCTCGTAGAGATATTCGTGCTACTAAGTGGAAAGCTTATTATAAGTTTAAAGAATCTTGTCTTCTTCTTGTTAATATTGGTAGACCTGATGGTTCTATTCTTTATTATAGAGATTTAGATTATGGTTTTGCCATTAGTAGTCATAAGTCTCAAGGCTCAACTTACAATGTAAGCATGGTAGATGTTATGGATATTGTTTATGATAAATATGGTAGACCTTATCCTAATGCTAGTGATATTAATAAGCGACTTTATGTTGCTGTTAGTAGAGCTAAAGAAAAAGTATATTTGAGATATGGATATTGATAATAATAACTTTGTTAGACTAGTTCGAGTTCTTAAACAAAAAGAACAAGATGTAGCTAGAATTAAAGATACTATATCAAATGGTATTCTTGATGAAAATGATTTGAACCTTGGTGATACTGTAAAGTTAACCAAAAAAGATAATAGTCGTACTGTTATCGGTACTCTCTTAGATGCTACTATTGTTATTATTGATGATAATTATCATAAAGGTGTTGTTGTTCGTCCTGACTATATTTACGAAAGTGTTGAGTTTTCGTTGGCAGAATGGAACATTGAAGTGATACCAAATTCATCAGATGACAATTTTGTTGAGTTTTAAGCGATTTGAATAGTTTAGTCGATTAATTAATTACGAAAATTATTTGATGCGCTCAAATTAAAAATTAAAATATTAAATAAAATGTGTAGTATAAATAGTCCTTCTTTTAAAGAACGTGTACAATATTACATTAATAAAGAAGATGAAATAAAGAAAGATTATCAGAATCGTATGAATGCTCTTAACGACGCAGCAACTGCTGATATTCTTGCTAATTGTCCTATTAAAGTTGGTGATGTTTATGTAACTGAATCTAATAATGCTTGGGGTGTTAAACGTCAGTATTATAAAATTGCTAAACTTGAAGCTAGCGTTGATGGTACAGTTATTGTTTATGGTTACAAACGTAAACTAAATAAAACTTGGGGTAAACGTGATAATATATTCATGTTTATAGCTTCTATGTATAATGATTATAATGTTGAACATTATGATAAAGTAGAAGATTATGTTGAACCTAGTAAAGATTAATTAATTATGAAAAGAAGTGATTAATTTTAGATATTAAGCAATTATGATTCCTAAAGTGTGTAACGATTGTGCTTTAGGTATGTTTAATACTAAGTGCAAATGTCTTGATGGTGTTGGTAATCCAATGTCAGGTATGATTATTGTTGTACCTAATGTTGATTATAATGCTTATAAAAATAGAGGAATGACTTTTAGTAAGTATGTGGAAATAGTAAAGGAAACTATCACATCTTTTACGGGGGGTCTAGAACAACTAGACCCTTATATTGTTCCTCTTATTCGTTGTAAGCTTGATGAACGTTGTCCTGTAAATCAGTATATAGCTAATAGATGTATGCTTCATACATTTGCTGATATTAGAATTAATAATATCAAGAAGATAATGCTTCTTGGTAATGCTGCTACTAATTTTGGTTTTGATATTACTAAAGGTAAAGATAAACTATATTATATAGCTCCTTATGTTTACAGTACAAATTACTCTCCTTTTATTAAGTTTATAGATGATAACAAATACGATGAATTTCGTAATCGTCTAGTTAAATGGCTTACTGCTAGTAAAGATAATAATTATAATGGAATGGAAATAATTAAATTGATAAATGATTCATAGTTTAGCTGTAGACTTAGAAGTATTTGAGAATATGATTTCATTTACTTTTGTAGATGTTAGAGATTATCTTGATAAATTTGCAGATTGTAAAGGTGCTTTAACTGATACCTTAACAGTTGAAGAAATTAAATTTAGACTTGATAGTGTAAAGAGTTGGATATTTTATATTACTGATACAGATGATTCACAGATGTTAGAGTTGATAGACTTCTTTGAGAAGATGCGTCCTATAACTAAAGATGATGGTACTGTAGACAGATATGATTTATTTGGCTATAATAATCAAGCTTATGATGATATGATGACTAGAGCTTTCCTTATGTATTGGAATCGTTTTGATACTAGTAAACAACTTTGTTCATTTCTTAAAGAAGTGAATAATAAACTAATATCTCTACAAGATGATAAAGATGCTTTATGGAATGACCCTCTGCTTAATGTTATTCGTAAGTATAGATTACCTTATGTAACTGTTGATTTGTTTAAAGTTTATGCTCTTAATTCTGCTGGAGTAAATGTAGATAAAGATACTGGTGAACGTAAGAAGTATGGTAAAAGTTTAAAGCAAGTTAGTATTAATCTTAAATGGTATAATCTTCTTGATTTTAAGTTACCTCCAATAGATGATGAAGAAGGTGATGTATATAGGAAAAAAGATGAATATAAAGGTATGACTAATGAACAATTAAATCATTTGTTTGTTGCTGACTTTGATAGGTATCTTATGCCTAAATATATAAAGCCTATGCTTCATTATAATAAGAATGATGTATTTCTTGTTTGTGAGATAGCTAGACAAAAACCTGATGAGATTAAACTTAGATATAGTCTAGGTCATGCTTTTAAACTTAATCTTCTATGTAGTGCTAGAAGTAATATTGCTGATAGATTATTGTATAAGTTTTATTCTGAACGTAGTGGTCTTAAAGAAGATGCTTTTAAAAATCTTCGTACTCAACGAACTGCTCTTAGTTTTAAGAAAATAATATTTCCTCATATTAAATTTAGAACTCCTGAACTTCAGAAGTTACTTGATGATATGAAGAATGTTACTATCTATAGAACTAATAAAGATAGTTTCGTTAGAGACATTACGTTTTATGGTACTACTTATACGATAGCTACAGGCGGTTTACATTCACAGGATAGACCTGATGTTCTAATTAGTACTCCAAAATACACTTATAGACATTTTGATATAAATAGTTTTTATCCAAGTGTAATGGTATCTTATTCTATTGCTCCAGCTCATCTTAACAAAGCGGTATTTGTGAAAATGGTTGACTATTTTAGATTAACTCGTATTAAATGTAAACACACTAAAGATGAAGATGGTCAAATAGTTGCTGGAGTTCATAACAAACTTGCAGCTGAAGCACTTAAAATTGTTATTAATGCTATCTATGGAAAGTTCGGTATTAAATTCGATGCTGAAATAAAATTCCGTTAATTGCTGGAAACTCGTGAAGGTAGTAGTGCTACAACATAAGATGAAAATCTAAATGTGAATGCTTGAAAAACTACTATTATATGACAATCAGCAGCCAAGGCTCTTAATAATGCTAGTGATAGTATTATGAGCAAGGTTCATCGACTATCCTGAAAAGGAGTACTAAAACTTGTGAAAGTTTTGGGAAATGCGGAAAATTGAACTATATTTGCTTTATGTTTAATATAATACAATCAATTATGAAAAAGTATATTATAGACCAAGAAAAATTAAGGCTTTTTCTTCATAGAAAAGCTGTTAAAGGTAAACCTCGTAATGGTGAAAGTCAAAAACGTTTTGGACATCGTAAACAATTTATTACTAAATCAAATAAAGATACACCTATTAAACATGGTTATCATTTAGAAGATTATAAACGTAGAGTTGTATATGAACACTATTATAATGATGAAATTTTACCGTTTTATGTTGGTCAAGGAAAATTAGATAGAGCTTTTGTAATTGGAGGTAATAGAAGACATGAAGCGTATAATAATAAAGTATTAAATGTTTCTTTAGTTAGAGTAAAAATTGTTGCTATAGATATATCTAAAGAAGATGCTGAAAATTTAGAAGAAGAACTTATAAGTAAATATAAAAGAATTACTGATGGTGGTACTTTAGTTAATGTAGAAAAACGTACTTCTGGAGGTTTTAAAGAATGTAATTGTGTTCCTATTTATCAATTTGATAAAAATGGTAACTTTGTTACTTCTTTTAGTTCTATAACTCAAGCTTCCAAACAAACTGGTATTGCTAAAGGTAATATTTATAAATGTGCTAAAGGTTATTCTTCTTATAATCTAGCAGGAGGATATAAATGGAGATATACTAAAGAGTTTACTAATATTGAAGGAACATTTAAAGGTAATAGAGATTATCTTGATAAAATGAATAAATATAATAGAGATAAACGCTATGATAAAAAAAGAGATTGGCTTAATTCTCTAATAGGTTCAATTAAGATATAGTCAGACTTATTATGAAAGTAATAAGATTAATTGTTCGATAGTTTTTTCCTTTATGATAGATTTGCACAAATGCAAGTAACAATTAATGGGCAATTAATGGTGATGATGGTAGTAGAAGACCTTGAACTTGCAGGCATTCATGTAGTTAGTGCTAATACCGATGGTATAATTGTGAAAGTTCCTACTAATAAAGAAGCTGAATTTAAAGCTATTACAGATACTTGGTGTGACTTTAATAAACTAGGTGCTGATAGTGAAGATTATAAGCTGTTTGTTACTATGAATATAAACAATTATTTCGATATTCAAACAAATGATGCTATCGAATATAAAGGTTCTCTTGACCCAAAGCAGTATATCAAAGACCTTAAGAAAGGTTATGATATGCCTATTGTAGCTACTGCTGTATTTGAGTACTTTGCTCATGGTGTATCTGTGATGGAAACTCTTCGTAATCATAAAGATATTCTTGATTTTTGTAAAACTCAAAATGTTGGTAAACAGTTTGAAGTTATTTATGAAAAAGTAGTAGACGGAAAACGTGTTGATGTTCGTAGTCAACCTCATGTTCGTTTCTATGTATCTACTAGAGGAGTTGTGATTATGAAAGAGCATAAACTTACTGGTAAACGTAGTGTACTAGCTAGCGGAAAGCCAGTTCAAATTCTTAATTTATTTGATGATAAAGATATTAGTGAGCGTAATATAGATTATGCTTATTATTATGAAGAAGCTTATAAGATTATAAATCCTATTAAGCTTGGAATAAGTCCTAATCAGAAAGGTAATGCAAAGAATAAAACTCTTAGTGGAAAAGCTCTATTAAAGAAGAACTTTGGTATGTATAATAGTTTATTTGATAATGAAGAAGAATAATGACAGAAGAACAAGTTTATTTAAATGCTGTTGATGCTTGGAGATTAAATAAAGGAATAGGTACTTTTGTAATACCTGCTCCTTTTGATGCTCTAAGACCTCTGCTTTATATTCTTCCACAACTTTACAATAAGTCTCCTACGACTAATGTTGTTATTATTGTGAAAGATTTTGCAGATAGAAGTAGTATTGAAAGTTATCTAACTACTTTGAACAATGAAGTATGGAATAATTCTTTTCGTACTGTAATACATAATGGAAGTCTTAGGATTTTAACTACTGAATATGCTGCTGAACATATTAATGATTATAGTCCTTTACTGACTATAATTTATAATCCTAGTATATTTCATTTTGTACATATAGCTATGATAGAAAAGTCTAAGTTTAATCTAGTAATTCTTAGTAAACTACTAGATAATAAAACTATGGATGATTTTTATACTGTTGCTCCTAGTATTGGTAACTTTAGTCAAAATGTTATTGATGAAGTTAGAACTAACCGCCCCGTAAAAGAGTGTTTGGTAGGGTTAACTATAACACCTGATACTGAATTAGATAAAGAAATGACTTATTATAATAGGGAAATTTCTACTGCTCTAGCTATATTTGGTAACTTTGATAATATTAAGTATGCTAGATTGGGAAATAGTGATACTAATTGCTCTAGTATGATGATATGTGATGCTATTGCTCGTACTAATGGTTGGGATAATCATTTAGATATGTCTTCAGAATTTAATAGAGACATAGATAAACTGTATAGTCCTTCTGCTATTAAAGAACGTGCTGATAGTATTTATAATATTATTAGAGAACGTAGTACTAAACTTGCTAGTTCTAAAGATAAACTTAATTATATCTTAGATATAGTCAATGATAATTTAGACAAGAATATACTCATTATAAACAAGTATGGTGAATTTGCTAATCTTGTTACTGATTATCTTAATGATAAATTTGGTAAAAGGATTTGTGCTAATTGCCATGATAAAGTAGATAACATTCCTGCTGTAGATGATTATGGAAATCCTATTCTTATAAAGAGTGGTCCAAAGAAAGGTCAACCTAAACTTCTAGGTGTTATTGCTCAAAAGAAACTTGCGCAGAAACTTATGAATACTCATAAGATAAATGTAATTTCTTGTGGTGCGTCGCCTGACAAGTCTTTAGATGTTGATATTGATTTGGTTATAATCACTTCTCCACTATGTGATACTATTGAGAGCTATTTCTATAGGCTTTCTAAGGTTCATTTCAGTAATGAGGTACTATTATATACCTTATTTTATAAAAGTACGTTAGAGGAGAAAAAACTAGAAGATAGGAGTGTTCCAGCCAATCATACAATAATTAACGATTTTGATAGAAATGTTAAAGTTGATAATAATAATGCTTATTGTATTGTTGATTAAGAAAAAGTTCTTATCTTTGCAGCAGAAATTAGAAAACGAACTAATAAGCTCTTTGAAATAATGAATGATACTAAAGATGAAAATGGTAGCAATCGTAGTTTGATTGTTAGACAAGATGATGTTAATACTGGTATTCATGTTCTAAATCTTCTTGATGAGAAACAACTTGCTAATGCAGAAGTATTTTTAAAGAAGATTATTGCTACAGAAAAAGGCGGTGTTAAGAGTGTAAATGAAGGTCTTGCTATTCTTATGAGAGCACAAGATTTAAGATTACCTTTTAGTACTTGTATAGAACATATCCATGTAATTAATGGTAAAACCGGTGTTGATGTTCATATCGTCAAAGCGTTGTTGTCAAGGGCAGGTATAGTCTGGGAAACTACTAAAGATTATGTACCTCAGTATAAGTATACTGATGGCAATAATGTTTATGATGAGACACTACTTCCACAGTATTGTGTTAAATGTCGTACCAAAGCAGAAGCTGAAAGTAAAACAGACGATGAAATGGTTGGTGTTTATCCTCTTAAATATTATAAAGATTTAAAAGGTAGAGTATACAACGAATTTCAAATTAACGAACAATGTATTAAGTGCATTAATCTACCACAAGCTATGAAAGTAGCTCAAGAAGGTAAGTTTCCTGTTATTAGAACTCAGGCTACTCCTACAGATTATGTTACTGAATATAAGTTTACTAGGTTTAAGAGAATATATGGTAAAGTAGTTGAAACTCATGCTGTAGGTCATTTCTCTTATACAGAAGCTAATACGGCTGACTTATTTACTAAAGATACTTTTAAGAAATATACTCGTATTATGATTGGACATCGTGCTTTTATGTATGGTGCTCGTGATATAGCTAGTGATATTCTTATGGGTGTTATGTCAGACGATGAATTATCCGAAGTCTTTGCCAATTCAGTTCCTAATGATGAAGACTTTGTAAATATTGAAGAAATTTCTAATGGTGAAGTTTCTCCAGAGTAAGGAACAATTTAGTGTGTAAATAGTATTATACTATATAATTATTTTATTAACAATTTAAATATTTAAAGTTATGAAGATTAACGGTTTATCATTCGGTATTTCAGCAGTTGCAAGTGGTGTTAAGAGTAGTGTAGTTAATGCTGAGCCTCAGCTTATTGTTGCTACTACTAAGGGTGGTTTTGCTATCACAGGTTCTGTATCTAAGGCTCTTGGTTTGCAGCCTGGTGATAATATTATGTTTGCTAATAATATTGCTGATGTTGAAGCACTTGTAATGGCTAAGGAAAATGCCGATTTGTTGGAGTATGCTAAGAATAATGGTTTCGACCTTGAGAGTTCTGAGGGTGTAGAAGCTTGTATTAAGTCTCTTACTGTTTGGTATATTGCTAAGGGTGTTCCTATGTTTAAGAAGGATGGTTCAGAAGCTACTGTAGCTGTTCGTCTTACTAAGGAAGAGAAGAAGAAGCTCTATGATGAGAATGTTGATGCTATCATTGCTGCTAATCGTGCTCAGCTCATTGCTGCTTACAACCTTAATGAGGATGCTACAGATGATGAGATTAAGGAGCATTATACAGTTGATGAAATGCAGAGCCCACAGACTCAGGCATTCAGTGGTTGTAAACTTGCTGCTAGTGGTAATGCAGTTGGTACTGGTTTGAAGCTTAACTTCTCTGATACAAACAACTGGGAGCAGCTTAAAGCTGATATGGAAGATAAGACTGCTTTGAAGCGTGTATTCTCTGTTGATATTAAGAATGGTGAGACAGGTAAGTTCAACGATGGTCATAAGATTGTTGATGTTATCTATTATCCACTCGGTGAGTATACTGATGAGAAGCCTGCCCGTGTAGCTGCTAATAAGGCTGCTGAATCTGCTGAGTAATTAGTTCATTCATTAGATATTCATTCGCTTTTATTATAGGGGACTGAGCAAATCAGTTCCCTTTTTTAATCAATTAATATAAACGTTTAAAACTTAATTAAGTTATGACAGATGTAACAAAAGAAGCAGCAGCAGTTGCAAATGGTGCTGCAAAGAAGAATCGTAGAGGTATTAGTAATAACACAGTAGCTGCTGCTCGTCTTAAATTTCACGAGAAAGATGCTAGCCCAGCTAATGGTTTATTTATGGCTCATCTTGATTCTGTAAGTGTAGAGTGGTCTCAGAGTGGAGAAGGTAATTCTTTTGCTGGTCTTAAAATGCCTCGTCTTGTAGTTACTTTTGCTAGTAATCATGAGAATATTAAGGAACGTCGTTATGTTACTAAGACTTTCTTCCCAGTTGAGAGTAATGTTGATACTATTCCTGGTGGTAAGAATGCTTGGCAAGTAGATGCTCTTCTTAATTGGACAAAGCATCTTCTTGATGTATTCTATCTTAAAGGTCGTGATTTAACTCCTGAAGAGGAAGATGCTCTTACTCTTACATTTGAAGATTATACTGAAGATGAGAATGGTAACTTACAGTATAATGCAGTAGACGCACAGGATGTTCTTAATGGTTATCGTCATATCTTTGAGAATGTTGCTGCTATGCTTAATGGTCAATTTAATCTTGCTGATGGTGCTACTGCTAAGCCTTGCTTTAAGGATGGTAATGGTAAACCTCTTTCATGTTGGATTAAGTTGCTTCGTGCTACTCGTAATCGTAAAGGTGATTGGGTAGATGTTGATAAGAGCAAAGATTTGCAGTTTACTTCATTTGTTGGTTCTGGTGCTATTGAGCTAGTTAAGATGAAGGAAGGAAAGATTCTTCCTCCTGTTATTCTTGCTATCGATAAGGTTAAGGAAAGTATTACTCCTAAGCAGACTAATAAGACTCCTACTGTTGGTGTTCCTGGTATTCCTGGTATGCCTGGTATGGCTGGCGGTGCTGTAGTTCCTCCTGTTGGTGGTGAGTTTGCTGGTGGTGCTCCTGCTGGTGCCGGATTTGACCCAACTGCTACAGATGACCTTCCATTCTAAGTAGATAAGTGAAGAGTTATCTCTTTGTCTACTAATTCTCAACTAAAGTTTAATGTTCTAAGGGGTAACGATGGTAATAATACTGTTGTTGCCCCTAATTTTTTGTAAAGATAATATGGGTAATAAATATATAATTCCTCTTCCTACAACAAAACCTATAAAAGAAGAATATCTTAAAAGAATAGGTGAACGTTACGGTCGTTGGACTATTATAGCATTATCTAGACGACAAAAACGTTGTGGTGTAGAATATCTTTGTAAATGTGATCGTGGTACTACTAGAGTTATTCAAATTAGTTCTTTAATTAATGGAAAAACTAAATCTTGTGGTTGCATACAAAAATCTAATTATGATACAAAAAGTAGATTATATAAGATTTGGTGTCACATGAAAGGTAGATGTTATTGTGTTACTGATGCAAAATACAATCAATATGGAGGACGAGGTATAACTGTATGTGATGAATGGAAAGATGATTATAATAATTTTCTTTCTTGGAGTTTAAATAATGGTTATACTGATGAACTAACTATTGAACGTATAGATGTAAATGGTAATTACACTCCTGATAATTGTAAATTTATAACAATGTCTGAACAAACTAAAAATAAAACTGTTAGTCGTTTTTATAAATGTAAAGGAGTTGTTTATTCTCTTAAAGAATTAGCTGTCACTTTAAATAAAGATTATAAAAGTCTTCATAGAGAAGTTGTTACTAATGGACAACTAGAAAAATATTTTCTTCAAGAAAGTAATTATTTAGAATATATACAGCAATATGAAACGAAATCCTTTAACAAGTAAACTTACTAAAGAGTTAATAGAAACTCGTATAAGTCAAATTGATATTATGTCTAAATATTTAAACATAGACAAGTCTATTATAAACGATTGTATTGAACATAATAGACTTATAAAATCTGTGTTTAGAGACGATGATACTGATGCTTCTATGGGTTTTAAATATAACGCTCATGGCAAGTTAAAAGTTAGAGATTTTGGTGGAACAGGAGAAATTATGGATATATATGATACTGTAGCTTACGTACTAAGTATTGTATATGAAAGACCAATTAGTACAAATAATAAACAAGATTTTTATTTTGTACTAAGTCATATTTATAGAACGTTTTCGTATCAAATAGATAATCGTATTAATGATTATGATATAGACGAATCTATAAAGAATGCTCTCGTTAAAGCTCGTAAGAAAAAAGCTATTATTGAAATTGTTCCTCGTAGTTGGAATCGTCAAGATAAAGCTATATGGGCTAAATTAAATGTAGATTTGAATTATCTTAATACTCATTTTGTTATTCCAGTTGAACAATATTATATTGATAGAGTAACTAATCCTACTCCTAAATATAAAGATACTAAAAATGACCCTTGTTATGCTTATATGCTTGGTCGTAATAAATCTGGAGTATATCTTATTAAACTATATTTTCCATTACGTGATAGAACTAAGGAATTAAAGTTTGTAACTAATTGTAATGTACTTGAAGGTCTTCCTAATCTAGAAAGAGAAGATTATGATTATATTATTATAACTAAGTCTAGTAAAGATAGATTAAGTTTAGGTAGTCATCTAAGCAAACATATCTTCTACGGGGCGGATGGAAAAACTCTTAATATTGGAGTTGTTAATCTTCCTAGTGAAAATTATAGACTTAAAGCTAATGAATATACTTGGCTTAGAAAAAGACTTAATAATGAAGGTATGATTGTTAGTCTTCTAGATTTTGATAGGACTGGACGTGATGGTGCTGATTATCTTTTAGAAACTTATGGCATTCCTTATCTTTTTATTACTCGTGGAGAATTTGGACTTGAGAATTATGAGTGTAAAGATTTTGCTGATTTACATGATAAATTCAATAATGATGAAATAGATACTTTTATTAAAGAAACTATTAGATATGTCGAAATCCGATACAGAAAAGATAAGAGTGATACCGATGCCTATTTCAAAAGATTATCAGACTGTGATTTGCCATACTGAGAAAGTTGATAATAAAATCAAATCACAAACTCGTATTCTTATGACTTGGATAAGTGATAAAGAAGAAGCTCTACTTGATAAAGGTAGAGCTATTTCTATAACTAGAGGTGGTATTACTTTTGACCTTGATAAAGACAATATATTTTCGTATGGTGAAGTAGACTTTCATGATGGTACTAAAGATTATGATGCTTTAAATGAATTAATTCCTTTTAAAGATGTTGTTCATATTCCTCTTAATTACGATTATGATACTCATACTTGTAAAACTCCTACAAAAATGTATCAAACTAGAGAAACTGATGATATTGGTGCTATGGCTCAATATGCTCATGGTCGTCTAGGTAAACCAGATAAAGTTGTAATATTCAGATTAATAGCTAAACAATGGTAAGATTTCCAAAAGCTTATACTATGGTAATAGATGAACAAGTTAAAGCTATGGCTGTTAAAGATATTAGTACTTGTGGTGCTGATGAATTTGTTGCTAAAGCTTGTGTTCGTCTTGATTGTTCTCGTATTAAAGATAATATGAGAATGATGCAAACTATTGGTACTCCTTATAAATATGAAGTTAGTCGTACTCTGCATGGAATTAATTATGCTCTTGAACAAGGGTGGATTGATGAAAATAAAAGAGACGAATATGTTTCTAAACTTGTAGCTTTACATAAACGTAATTTTAAATATGAAGAAGATAATCCTCCTATCATATACGATAAGCAGAAAGGTTTAAAGAAGACTACTCGTACTACTAGAAAGAAACCTAAAGAAGGAATTCTTGATGGTTTTGAAAAACCTAAGAAAGAAAAAGCTCCATCTGCTGCTCAGTTAAATGCTCAAGCTAGAGCTAAACTTATTAGTAAATTAAAAATTAACTTATGAGACTTTATAAAAGAAATGCAAAAGGTGAACCTCAATTTTGGGATATATCTGAACTTCCTAATGGTAACATATCTTTGAAATATGGTTTAGTAGCTGGAACTACTATTCATGATGAAGAAGTTGCTAGAAAGTTAGTTAAAGGTAATGAAATTGAGTCTCGTATTAAAGCTAAACGTAAAGAAGGATATAAAGAAGTTTCTGAACTTAAAGATAATGCTCCTGAAAGTTTTCCTGATTATGTTAGCTTAATTAAGTATCTTGATACTTATCTTCCAAAGAATAATACTACTGATGAAGGTTTTGTTCTTCCAATGCTTGCAAAAGTACTTAAAGATAACAAACCTTTTGATAAACGTAGTTATTTAGGTCAGTATAAAATTAATGGAGTTAGATGTATTGTTGGTGCTGAAGAAACTAATGATATGTTTAATCCTGTTAGACTTACTTATCGTTCTAGAGAAGGTACTGATTGGACTCCTAAACTTACTTGGATGGATAAAGTAATTCTTCCAGCTATTAAAGATGATTTACTTGATGCTATGATTGAAGAAGGAGCTTGCCTTGATGGTGAACTTTATATTCCTGGTTATAAAGTAAATGATATTAATAGTTTTGTTAAGAATGAAAAGCTTCCTCAACATCTACTTCTTCAATATTGGTGTTATGATATTGCTATCGATAATATGAGTTATGAAGCTAGACGTAAGTTTAAGATTGATAACATAAGTAGACTATGTTATACTTTTGACACTTACGAACAACACCTTAATAACAAGAGTAAACTTGTATTATTACCTGATGTTAATATTGCTAATATTTATGATGCTACAAGATTCAGAGATAAGTTTATAAATCTTGGTTTTGAAGGTCTTATTATTCGTGATGTTAATTCTGCTTATCAATTTGGTGCTCGTAATCTAGCTATGCTTAAATACAAACGAGTTGATGATGCAAAGTTCAAAATTGTTGATGTTATTCCTGAAGGAGTTAGAACTAATCTTTGTAAGTTTGTTCTACAAAATGACATTAATGATGAACTGTTTGAAGCTACTGGTAATTTTGACCATTCAAGACAAGAATATATTCTTAAACATAAAGAAGATTTTATTGGTAAACTTGCAACTTGTGAGTTTCGCGAGAGGTCGGGCATTAAGAATGTGCCCTTTCATTGCAAATTAGTTGATATTCAAAAGTAAATACAATAATGAATTTAAATGCTTATGATAATGTAAAAGAAGAATTAGATAAACATAAAACTTGGTATTCGCCAAAGTTTAGAAGATTATATAGTAGAGAAATAAAGTTTAGAATGTTCTATAAGTTTATGAAACGATGGAATGAAACTATTAAACGAGATGATTATTTTCTAGCTGTTAGTATGAATAATGTTGATGGCAAATTTAGTATAACTAATAAAGATAATTATAGTAGATTAAAGTTTTCTATTCCTAAAGAAGTTATTGAAGATTCTATTCTTAATACTATGACTATAGATACTAATGTTGAAGTTGAATTTGTTGATGCTCAACCTGATGGTGAAGTGTATCAGTTGAACATATAACATAAAATTGCTAGAGCCGCCCCGTAGAAGATGTGGCATATTTCCACTTTACTTCATGCGTGAGCGGCTTTATTCTGCTCGCTTATTAGTTTATTCATATAACTAAATTCAATTCGTTAGAAACAAAATTAAAATATTAAATAACTTAATAATATGACTAATGAAGATTACAATAGTGGTTGTTTTGGTTGTTTAGTACTTATTGTACCTTATATAATAATAGGAGCTTTAATGCTTCTTTATTATGCTATTCGCAATCATGCAATTTAGAATAATGTATTTGTTGTAGAACATTTAAAAAGTAAAATTATGAAATTAAAAAATGCTATTGATACTGCTGTTTCTCATAATGCTTTAGTTGTACTTGAAGAAACAGACCCAAAGATTCTCATTATTCAGTTAGTATTTATGAAGGAATGGCTCATGAAATCCCTAATGAATTACTAGAAAGAGAAATGTTTCCTATAACAGGTGTTGTAGGAGACCCTGTAGAAAGACTTCATATACATTTAAAAACTGATTTTGAAGCTGCTGACGAATTTCTATTATTTATTCAACTTCCATGTATTACAATAGAAGAAAAAGCTGATAATTTTGTAGTATGTGAAAAAGACTATGGTTATATCCCTAATCTTTATCAATTTGAAGGTGAATATGCTATTGATTGGATACATGTATCAGAATCAGATAGTCTTCATGTTATTACTGGTATTACTCCAGAAAAAGCTATTAGAAATGCTTTTAAATGGTGTTTAGATAAAGGTCTTATAACAAATCCTATTTATATAAAATAATAATTATGACAGAAAGTGATTTAAAGTATTGGAAAGCAGTGCTTAATGGAGTAGTTCCAGAGCATCTTGTAACTCCTGAAGTTGTTGCTTTACGTGACCAGCAAAACAAAATGCTTAATCTTATGGCTAAGAAGAATGCTGATTATGGTAACGCTTTCAATAAAGGTTGTGATAAACTAGGCTATAGATATGGTCTAGCTAGAATGTATGATAAAGCTAATCGTTTGGTTAAACTTATCGAAGATGATTTTAATGGTTATTATAAACCTAATGTTGCAGATGAAACTATGTTTGATACTGTTCAAGATTTAGGTAATTATTGTAATATGTTGTTAGCTTGGCAAGCTAGTAATGACGGTCATGAACCTACAATACCTTCTACGGGGGGTGTAGAGAAATCTTTCATTGATATTTCTACTCTTGTTAAAACAGATAAACTTATTCTTATCGAAGAAACTAGTAAGAGAATTGTAACTAATGAAATTATAGCTGCTTACGGTTTTGAAAATCTTTGTAAAGACAAAGATGGATATGTATATAATTTATCTGCTGATAATAAAGAAATTCCTGTTACTAGCGAACATAAAGAAAATGTAATTGCTATGACTTCTGAAGATTATGAGAATGGAAAAGATTTTGTTAAACGTAAAAAGTAAATAATATGATTAAAGTTGTAAATCCTAGTGTTGAAGTTTGGAAACAAGAAGGTTATGATTTAGAGAGTATTTTTAAACATATAGCTAAATGTACTCGTGTTGCTTATCAATCTACTCCAAAAAATAAAGATGAAGATGCTTATGATTTTCTTCTTAGAACTATTTTCAAAGGAAATGATTTCTTTGGTTATAATAAAGTAGACCCTAAGAATCCACATAAACGAATAATTTCTCCAAATGCTTATGGTGATGTAGATTTGACAAGTCTTCATTTGAGTTGTTGTGAACATGCTACAGTTCATCTTAAATTTCCTACTTTCATGCCTAGAGCCGCTGCTATATGGGAAGGAGTATATGAACATAATAAATATAGTAGAACTAATAATCATGATGATTATCTTTATGTTACTACAAATCTTAGAGTAATAATAGAAAATTATGCTATTGATACTCTTGAGTTTATAGATACAACTCCTAATTGTCCTTACTATATGCCAAGAACTACTGTTTGTTTTATAACAGATATTGGTGCTAGTCGTGAACTTAATCGTCATAGAGTTAATAGTATTGTAGAAGAATCTACTCGTTATTGTGCTTATGATAAAGGTAAATTTGGTAATGGAATAACTGTTGCTAAACTTCCTTGGATTCCAGATGTTGATTCTACTGATGGAGGTCATGATTATACAGAAGGTTTCTTTAATGATAATGAAGTCTTTGATAATAATGTAATTGAAGAACAATATACAAATAATTGGACTGCTGTAGATTGGTTCTTATATGGTCTTCAAATTTGTGATTTAGTTTATCGTAAAACTCGTGAACTTGGTTGGACTGCGCAACAAGCTAGAGAAATTCTTCCTCTTAATACTAAGACACAAGTAGTTCATACTGCTTTTGTTGATGATTGGGAGCATTGGATTGCTTTACGTAGTAATCAAGTTAGTGGTAAAGTTCATCCTATGATGGGTGAATTAGCTAAACAATTAATTCAACAAGTATATCCTGAATAATCATGTGGATAAGTATATTAAATTATAATATAGGACAAATTGAAGTTGCTGACGTAACTGAGGATTTTGCAGAAAACAAAACTGCTACTGATGATAACGAAAGAGTTGTAGATTGGCTTGAATCAAACGGTTTTTGTTCTGATGAAGTTGGTTATATGTTAACTGATGAATGTCCTTTGTGTATAGTAAATAATTTAGAAACTCATTTAAACTTATAAGATTATGGAAAAGACAATTAATGAAGTTAAGAAGAATGCAAAGACTTTAGAGAATAATATTCTCAAGTTGATTAGTGATTTTGAAGTAGCTAATCCTGAAGTCGAAGTTCGTGTTACTGTAGGTCGTAATTATTCTGCTATTGATGATGATAAAGTTACTCATAGAGTAGATGTAGATTTAAGTATTAAATAATATGGCAAAGTGTTTTATTGGACTTCATAAATATGTAGTTCTTAAAGAAGTTGAAGTTAAAGATGTTAATAGCGATACTGTTGTCGGTATCAACATTGTTTCTCGTTGTACAGAATGTGGAAAGATTAATTCTACATTTGTAAGTAGTGATAGTAGATTTCTCGATAGAGAATATGTTTATGTAAATAATAATAAATAATATGGGAAAAAGTATTTTTGATATTGATAGAGAATTATATTCTCTTTATGATGAGATTGAAGAAGCAGGTGGTGAAATAACTCCAGAAATGGAAAAAAAGCTTGAAATTAACGGTCAAGAAATGACTAATAAAGTTAAGAATATAACTAACTTTATTAATAATTTGAATGCTGATATTCTTGCTATTAAGTCTGAGACTGATAGACTTGCTAAACTCAAGAAGTCTAAAGAGAATACAATTAAAGGTCTTACTAATCTTGTTCTCTTTGCTATTAAAAAGTATGGTACAGAAGATAAGAAAGGTAAGAAGTGGATTGATTGGGGTACTGGTAAAGTAACTATTCGTAAAAGTGAAACTGTTGAAGTTAATAGTAAGAAACTTGAAGCTATTAATGATATGCTTAAAGTAACTTTTGCTAATGGTATATATACCGGTACTCTTAATCAGAATTCTTCTGTAGATAAACAAGCATTACTTGATGCTATTGTTAATACTGCTAAAGATTCTGGTAATTATGAATGTAGTGAAATTGATATAGAAGACCTTGATGATGTTAATATTGAGGTTACTGTTCCAGTTAAACTTACAGACCTTCTCAAGGGTGATGGTTATCAACTTATGACTAATATCGGAGCTGTTAATTATGATGGTTGGAAATTTAAACCTAGTATTGATAAGAAACTTATGAAAGTTAAAATCAAAGATGATGGTTGCGTTTCTAATATTGCTGAACTTGTTGAAAATGATAACTTAACTATCAAGTAACATGAGAGTTTCAGAATTAATACAAAAACTTGACAGTCTCCAAGAAACTAATGGAGACTGTCAAGTTATGGTTGATGATTTATATGCTAATAGTGTGAATTATGATTCTACTTTAGGTTGTATAAATATAAAGTCTTATTAAAATAAATAGTAATATTATGTACAATGTATATTTAATTAAAACAGATATTAAAGTAAAAGCTAATACTTTTCTTAATATTAATATTCTAGCAGAAGATTTATCTGATGCTACAAGTAGTGCTTCATATCTTAAATATAATGGTGAAGAACTAAAGAGACATATACTTAGTGTAGAACTTATTGTTTCAAATGTAATACGTGATACATGGAGCGTTAATGATTTAAATCCTGATTATACAGGAGAAAGTAAAGATAATCAAGATGCTCTTCCTCCTGCTGATAATATTTAATTTAATGTTTAACAATTTAATAACGCTGAGTTATGAGTAAATTTAATCGTGGTGGTCTTCCTTGGGCTATCGGTAAAGATGTATCTGATTGTGTAACTGCACAAGATGTAATGAAGAAAGCAGGTCTTGATTGGTCTGTTCAAAAGTGTGAACTTGTAGGTAAAATGCCTTTTAGAATAGGCAGTAATAATGATTTAGGTGAAGATGCTTTTGTACATGATGGTAATATTTATCGTGAGTGTGCTAATGCTTATGCTACATATCGTACAGACTGCAATTATCCTTTAGGTATAGTTAAAGATAAGTATGAAGTTGTTCAAAATATGGATGCTTTCAACTTCTTTAATAATGCTATTGGTGAAGGTAAAGCAATTTGGGATAAAGCTGCTTGTCTTAATATGGGAGAGAAAGTATATGTTAGTGCTAAACTTCCAGTACAAACTTCTGTAAGTAAAGATGATGTTATAGATAACTATCTTGTGTTTAGTAATGGACATGATGGTGGTTCATCTGTAGATATTATGATTACTCCTGTTCGTGTTATTTGTACTAATATGCTTAATGGAGCGTTAGATAAAGCTTCTTGTCATATTAGACTTAGACATACTAAGTCTATAAAAGAGAAACTTGAACTTGGTGCTCAAGTACTTAAAGTTGCTTGTTCTCATGCTTTAGATGCTCAAGAACTTTATCGTCATCTTACTACTATTAAGATGAATGATGAAGAAGTTTATAAGTATCTTTGTGAATTACAACTTACTCCTGCTGAGATTGAACGAATTAATCAGTATGACCCTAATAAAGGTTATGCTAGACTTGTTGCTCGTGATTATAGACTTCTTGAAGCAGTTGAAATATCTTCTCGTAAAGCTAATCAACTTTATAATATGATGGATTACTATAATGATGGTATCGGTCAAAAAGATATTTGTGGTACTGCCTGGGGTGCATATAATGCTGTAACTGGTTTCTATTGTAACGTTGCTAATCTTGAAGGTGAGAAACGTATGAATAGTCTTGTTTGGGGTAGTGCTAATAATAATATGAATAAAGCACTTAATGCTGTTGTAGCTTATGCAAGTTAATCTTAATAGAAAAGAAAATCAATTTAAAGTACCTCATTACCAAGTTGGTGATGAGGTACTAGCTTTTAGTCATGTTAGCGGTCAATTCTTTGTTGGTAATATTAGTGCAGTTAATAGTTATGCTGATAATAATCAAAGTATTGTAAATTACACTATTATGATTGACGAAAATAAAGGTGTTCCTAATATTCCTGAAGAGCTAGTATTTGATAACAAAGATGATGCTTATGAATGGACTAAAAAATTACAAAATGAACTAAGTGCATGTTACTAATGATACCTTTTACGGGGAGGATAGAGCAACTACTAGTGCTAGAATACTAGAAGCAGCTAAAGCCGCCCCGTAGAAGATGTTAGTGGTTAAACTATCGTTAAACTACTTATTATTAGTAGTAATACTGATGATAATGCTTATCTTTGTAGTGATAATCATAGCAACTAACATTAATATGCTGTATTATATATTATATAGGTACGTTATAACATATTGAGTGTTAGTTTATTAAACATTATTTAACGCTAAAAAATGTAGGTTGCTGTGATAGCAACCTACTTTTTTTGTATATTTGCACAAGCGTTGATGATGTATATAATACTTATGGTACTATGATTACTTTTATAAATTATAAAACAATTATGGCTGAAGCAAAAGGTAAAGCTAGAACTAAAATAGATGGTAAACTACAAGATGTAGAAACTATTTATGATGTGTTTAAAGGAGCAGGAACATATTTTGCTCCTGAAATAGCCGTACATTGTTCTAAAACTGCAACTCAAGTAGCTTATTATATCTATAAGAAACTTAGTCAAAATCAAACTAGTTTTAGAATAGTTACAAAAGAAGTAATTAAATCCGGTTTAGTTAATGCTAAAACTCCAGATAGAGTTAGAGATGCAATTAAAGAATTAATTAAAGCTGGTGTTATGATTGCTTGGAAAGATATAGAAGGTATTGATGAATATAATTTTGATATTGATTCTAAATATTATCTATTAAATCCTCTTGTTATTAGACGATGTAGTACTAATGCTTTTAAACGTAATTGTGAAACTACTAAAGATAGATTCAATAATAGTAAACAATTATGGATAAATGAATATGATGCTATAGTTTATAATTTTGATACTAATGTATTACAAATAACATATAATTAAATTATGAGTCAATTAAGTAATCGTATAGCAGATGCAATGATTAATTATGCAAATGCTTTTAAAGACACTCCTGACAACAGAGAGTTAGCTGAAAAAGAACTTAAAGAAGCTCTTCGTACAGCTATTGATTTTGTTCCAGTTAAGATTTGGCTTGACCCTAAAGTTAAAGCACAAATTCCAGAGTATGCTCATTATGTAGCTAACTCTAAAGCAGATGATTTTGGCGGTCATGCTACTGATGCTTGTTGTGATATACGAGCTACTTCTGTAGAATATACAAATGATGGTCGCATTAAATGCGGTACAGGCATTCATGTTGCTACTGAAGATAGAGATTCTATAACTATCCGTCCTAATAGTCGTATTACTAAGATGGGTTTAGTTATTGCTAATTCTCCTTGTACTATTGATGAAAGTTATCGTGGTGAAATTTTCATTGTATTTAGACCTATTGATAATAATGCTATGCCTCCTGCTATTATTGTAGGTGATGTTATTGGTCAACTTGAGATTCCTCATCATAGACAAATTTGTTTTGAACCAGTCAAGAATCTTGAAGACCTTGGTATAACTGATAGAGGTGATGGAGCTTTTGGTTCTACTGCAAAGAAATAATTAATAATTTAAATAGTAAACAATATGAAAAAGTGGGTATCAGAAATGATTAAGCAGCACGCACATACTGCTATCGAAGTTAACAATGTATCTAAGTTTATTGAAAATGCTAAGAATAGCGATAAAATTGGTAAAGTAAGTTTTGCTAATCTTGCTTTGCTTCTCAGAGATTTGAAGAATACTGCAAAGACTTATGAGACTATTCTTAACAATGAAGGAGTTCATTTTGCTCCTGATGGTTCTTATTATGAAAAAGTAGCTGAGATAAATGAAAAGAAAAATACTGATAATAACGACTAAGAATTGTCTTGGTTGTTCTATAGTGATAAATAACATTCAAACAGTTATTGCTAAATCATCTAAAGAAATAGCTCTTGAAATTAAAGATTTTACAGAGCTTCCTAAAAGATTTATTCATAAGTATAAAGCTTATGATTATCCTACTACAATATTTCTTAAAGATGATGAAGTAACATTTAAATTTGTTGGAAGTACTCATGTGAACTGTATACAGAGGTATATAGATTTATATTTAAAATAAATACTGAAAATTTTTCTTCCGGTGTTGCTGCTAGTGCTTGTGAAAGTACTAGCAGTTTTTAATTTAAAATTATTATGAATCCAAATTATAATAAACATAAGAATATAGCCATACTTATACTTGCTATTATAGCTGTTGGACTTGGTGCTTGTAGTTATAATAAAGTTTCTAATAATAAACCTGTAAGTATAGATAGTTGTGGAATTAATGATGATTTTTATGAAATTAATGATGTTGATTCTACAAATGATGGATATGACACAGATAGTGTTATTTATCTTGATGATAATGGTAATATAATTAAAGTTCCTTTTAATTAAGTTGAGCTATAGGGCACATCCTACATTTTGAAATCCTCTGTACGAGGGTGATTCTAATCTCCTGAATAATTATTCAGCCGTAACATCAAAGTAGCTTAGAAGTCATTTAAAGTGTAATTTATTTAATAACCATTCTTACTTGTCAGTCTTATTTCAGCTCCAGGTATACGAGTTTAATCTATGCCAAACTTAGTGGGAAACTCCCACAATTACATAATAAATGATTTCTAAGCAACTTACATATCAAGCATGATTAATCATACTACTTTAATTATTTGACCGCTTACGAAAGAAATTGAAATATTACTTATGTTTTTGATATTTGCATTCCATGTTATAAGAATTCATAATTCAACATTAGCAGCAGCGGCTGTATTACATTTTAATCATTGATTAATATTATGAGTAGCTTGTCCGTGAGGATGAGTTACTCTTTTTTTTATTTATTAGTAGCGACACATTATAACACATTAAACGAAAAAGAGCTAGACAGTCATCACGACTATCTAGCTCATAAACTTTATAAATATCACCTTAAACAACATTTAAAATCCTATAACCATTTATTTTAGCAAGTAGTTTAAAACTTATAGCATTTGTTACTCTAGCAGGATTCGAACCTGCTCTGACAGAACCAAAAACTGTAGTGCTACCATTACACCATAGAGCAATAAAGTTTCGCATACATCTGTAGTAATCTTATGGCAAAATAAGAAAACCTTTATCTGTTGCAAAGATACTATTAATATTAATATCTCCAACAGATAAAGGTCTTATTTAATTCTTATTAGTAGAATTTACATTACCAACTCTTTTACGGGGCGGTTTATTTATCAAATGATGTAGGAACAAATCCAAGTATATTTTGACCATAATGATAATAACTATTACTCTTATCAAGAGTAGCAAGATTATTATAAGCTCTATAAATAGGAATTTGTCTCATAAGTTTAACTTTAAATTTATTCTCACCTTTGTAACGACCAGTAGTATAATTATAATCAAATTCATCATCAAACATAGCATTTGTTACAAGATTAAGACTATTGATAATATCATTAGGCATATTCATCATTGCAATAGGAGAACTCCAAAGTCGTTTAGCATTGTTTGGAAGGAATATTGGATTATACATCATACTTTCAGTTGCAAGTTGGTCTGCACTATAAAGCATAAGATTAGGAAGAAGCATTTTATCTTTATCCTTATCATCCCAAGCTATATTAGTACCAATAGCAATCATAATAGAAGATAAAGCACCAAATACATCACTAGCTGTTCTACGAATAGCAGCTTTCTGATATTCAGGTAATGCTTCCCAATTAACTCGAATATTCTCAGCAAAGTTTACATAAGCAGCAAAAAGATTTTGAGTACCTTCAAGTGCTTCAAGCTGTTTATCATCTAAAAGTTTATGTCTTTCGTTATATTGACGAATAGGTATTGTAAGGAAATCCATAAGAGCAGGACCACAACCTACACGACTATCGCCTGTTTGTTCATTGAAATAACCTTTTCTTCTCCAATGTTTAAGAATACCTGGATATATATGTTTATGATATTGCATAACAAGACTACCCCACCAATATTTTTCAAGTTGAGCAGCACCAAGTCTATCATATACACCATGTATTTCTTTATTAACAGCAATAACTTTACCTTTGAACTCTCCAAGAAGAGCATAAGCATCATTTACTTCTCCGTTAGTACTTTGTTTAGAAAGTTGTTCCATAAGAGAACCATCTTTAAAACCTAATTTACCATCAACTAAATCAAGCTGTTCCATAAGAGTAGGATTAGTTTCAAATTGTTTCTTAGCTTTAGTTTCAAGTTCCTTACGTTTAGCAACAAATTCTTTACTTTGTTTATTGTTAAGAAAAATGTTCTTAAATTCATTAGCTAAATCTCTTCTTCCTCTAGCATATTCTTTAAGTTGATTTGGGTCAGACTTTACATCATTTACAAATTTCTCAAATTGAGTAGCAAGAGGAGTACCAGCAATAAGTTGTTTCATAGCTTCTTCATGAGAAGCAACTTTATATTGAGACCAAGTCATAGCTTGATAAGGAAGTCTACCTTTATTTCGATAATCATCTACAGGAACAATTCTATTCTCAAACATCATAGCAAACATAGCACTATTCTGCATGTGATGTTCACCCATAGCATTAGGAGAATACATAAGGTTTCTAAGACGATTAATAGCATCACTAGCTTTAAAACTACCACTAGGTCTACCAAGTACTTCGTCAAAATCTACTACATTCATAAATTTAACAATAGCATCGGCAAGACTAGTACTATCTTCTCTAGTCATTCCTCTTAGGAAAGACAAAGAAGCACCGTACCACATAGTTTTAGCTTTATTCCAAGCAGAAGTACTAAAATAAGCTTTAGCTATATGTTCAGCAAAAATACCACTACGACCAACAGTAACGTTACCAATACCACCAGTAATATTTAACATCATAAATTTAGCACTAGTAAGACTTTGTGCAATATTAGCAGCTTTGGTAAGTTTATTATTAGGAAGTTTATATCTATCATAGATAAGTCTATTACCCCAATTAGTAAACTGTCCATAAAGTCTTTCATCATAAGCCTTTTCAGCATAACGAGTAACATCAGTAGTACTTCTATTAATATCTTTTCTGAGATTACTAAAACCTATATTATCATCAAATACAGGAGTAGCTTTAATCATATTTTGACCGTAATAGAAGAGATACTTATTATCTTGAACAGCATTTTGATGACCAGCAAGTCTAATAAACTGACTAATACTAGAAACAAAATCTCTATTAACAAGAGATTGATGTATTGCTTTATTATTCTTTTCAGCAGCATCAAGTCTAGCTTTATGTTCAGTCATAGCTTTATTATACTCTTCATCAGTAGTATATTGGTCTCTCTTTGGTTCAGCAGCTTTAATTTTATCAATGTCTTCACTATTTTTATTAGTAAATTCTCTACCAATCATAGGAAGTACTGGAGTTTTATCAGTAGAATAATTCATATCAGCATGAAGACTATTCTTACCAACAGAGCTAATATTAGCATTCCAACCAGCAAATTCAGCTATTTGTTTACCAAACCATTTAAAGTCATGGTCAGATTCTTTTGCAGTAATAGGAATAAAACCTTGACTAATAATACGACGACTAGCTTTATCTCTAACAATCTTATCTAACGTTATTTCAATAAGTTTCTTAGCTTGTTTTTCATTGTCGCTAAGAGATACATTGTTGATATACTTTTCGTCATCTATACCACGTTTAAAGTTCTCAGCTTGAGTAGTATTCTCTTTATAATCAGGATTACGATATTCTTCTTTAGGAACAATATCTAACTGATTATAATTAGCAGCCCAAGTACCATTAGCGTAATTAGGTTTAATACTAGTCTTTTGCCAAATACCTATTGGGTCAAACTTATGAGTATAAACATTCCATACATGATTACGAGTAAACCACTTATCAAATTCTTCTTTACCTTTAGCTCTAGCCTCAGCCATAGCATCACTATAATAAGGAGTTGTAGTAGTTTCAAGATATTCGTTAATAGTAGCAAGAGCTTTAGTTTTAATCTCTGCTTCTTTACGCAAATCTTTAGCTACTTTCTGATTTTTCATACCAGTATAAAACTCATCTTTAAGAGTAAGAGTACCATAAAGGAAACGATTAGGAAGACGAACTGATTTATCATATACATAATTACCATCTGAATCTTTAACAATATGACCTTTTTCGTCATATTCAAAATCATATTCCATATTAGCATCTTCCCAAGCCTTAAGATATTCACCACCAATAGTTTTAGCTTTACTGTATTCAATATCAAACTTAGGACTATATTCAGTATGCATAAATTTACGAATAAAACTGCCAACAGCAGAACCATTACCAGGTATATCTTCGTTAACTATAGTCTTCTTTGTATTACGAAGTTTCTCATATAAATCAGCAAGTTTATGAAGTTCTTCAATACTAATTTGATGTTTATCAGTAATAGTATTAACTTCTTTCTTAGTAGTATCATAATAAGGACGAAGAATTTCATTAACTTCGTTAACTAATTTAAGATACTCAACGTTAGCTTTACCTTCTTTGCTATTAGAAGTGAGCATTCTTTGCACTACAGCAGGAAGAGCTTGCTTTTGTTCAGGAGCATTATTAATTAATATTTGCTCATTACCAGCAGAATAAATAGTATTATTATAACGACCAGCTTCATCTTTTCTTATAGCTTCTTGTTCTTCTTCACTAAATATATCACCACGAATACGACCTTTACTATCATAAACCTTCTCTCCATTAGCAAGTTTAATTTTGATAAGTTTAGCCTTATAAGTTATTTGATTATTCTTTTGTACTCTACCTTTAGAAAGAATACCATAAGCTACAGCAATTTCATCACTAACTTTAGGGTCTACATGCCAAGTGGCATTTTGCTCAAGCCATTCTTTAGCTCTTTGATACTTTTCATCGTTAGCAAGAACTTCATCGGAAACTTGTTTATTACCAAAAGCATCACGTTTCTCAGCTCGCTTAATAATATCAAGTCTCTTATCAAGTTCTTCTTCAAAACTATCCTTAACTCGAGTATCATTATATTCTTCATTAATATCACGTTTGCGTTTGAGATATTGATTAAGTTTCATAGCAGCTCCTTGAGAATTTAATACAGCTTCATCATATTTAGCCTTATCTACAATAATAGGTTTACCTTCTTCATCGAAACCTTTAGTACCTGGAATAGGATTAGTTTCATCATAAATAGGTTTCTCAGTACCATCATCAAAATTTATTGTAGACTCAAGTTGATTAATACTTCTTCTAAGTTTACGATATTCTTCTTCATTTTCAGGACTAAGAACACCATTAATACGAAGACGATTGATATTTCTAATTTGCTCTCTAAGTTTTGTATATTCAGCAAAAATAGTAGGAGCAGTATTAAGCATATAATCATCATTATCATACATAGCTTTATAATACTCATCCTTAAAACTTTGATTAAGATGGGCAAGCTTGAAAGCATCATATTCATGCTTAGCTTTAAGATAAGCCATAGGATTATTAATGACATCTTTACGAGCTTCATTTACTTTATTTCTAAGAGCATCTAAATCTTCAACAAATTTGTCAGTATAATCTCTAATAAGTTTACCGTTCTTATCAACAAGTTTGTCCCAATCTATATGACCGAGAGCTTTAATAGCTTTTTCAAATTCACGAGCATCTTTAGCAGCTTGCATATCTTTAGCACTAATATCATCAACTATATGTTTGCTAATATTTTGAATAAGGCTATTACCAGTATCTTGTAAATCTCCAATCCAAGCATCACACCAAGTAACAGCATGATAACCATTACAAATATCAACTAAACCATTTTGAATATTAGGGTCATTAGACCATTTAGCAACAACTTCTCTAGCAAATCTTTCATTAAGAATACTAAGATTAAGTTTGTTGCGTAAATCTCCAATAGTTTTCTTAATATGATTAATGAAATCGATTACTTCAGGATTCTCATTTTCATCAACTACAACATCAAATATAGTACCATATTTATTAATAAGACTATCTGTATCAAGAAGTAACTTTTGAAAACGTCTTTGTTCACTAGGATTATTACGAATCATTTCTATAGTTTCAGGAGCAAATATAGAAGCATAAGTTCCATCTTCTTTTTTGTAGAACTGGTCAGCATCACCTATAAGTTTCTTAACTGTAGCACTAGTGAATCTATCAATAGCTTCATAAAGTTTAGGAGACATATTTGTATAATCAGTACTAACATTCTCAAAACCATTATTATTCATAAACTGAACTTCACGATAAGCATTAACGTCACCTTCATGTGCTCTACGATTAATATCAGTAAACATATCAAAATTGTATTCAACAGACGTACTTTCTTTATCATTAGTAGAAGGAATAATCTGAACAACTTTAACAGGATAAGGAATTACTTTACCTTCAGAATCAAATATTACTTTTGTTTCTTTAGCAAAAGCAATTTTCTTAGTAACTTCATTACCATCGATTATATCATGAATAGTTTGGAAATTACCAAATCCTTTACCAACACGATTATAAAGATAACTATTATTTATAATTTGAACACCTTTAGCATCGTTCTTAATAAGATTAATAATTTTACTATAAGCGTCACGAGCGCCACCTATATCGCCAATAGTTCTATCTTTATTAATATCAAAACCAGTATTAACTCTACCTTTAGAAGAAATAGCTCGTTCATTGGCATATTCTTTACGAAGTTCATCTGCTTCTTCTTTAGTAAGTTGATTACCTTGAAGTTTATTATCAATAATAGTTCTATAATACATCTCGCTATAAAGAGTATTATTAGCTTGATTAACAGAAACAATACCATGTTCGTTTTCTTCAAGCATACTAACAGGATAAGCAAATATTATATTACCATGACGAACAGTCTTATAAAGATTTGTAGTATTAACACCACGGTTCTTAAAAGTAAGTTTTACATAAGGATTAACTCTATCAGTCCAAACATTATAAATACCATACTTAACAGCAAGTTTAGTATCGTCTGGAGCAACAGTCTTATCTTGAACAACTTGAGGTTTATCATCTATTACATCTTCTACGGGGCGGATTTCCGTCTCTTCTGCAATAGTTCTAGTAACAGCAAATTCATCATTAATATCTGCTTCTGTAATATCGTTTCTACGAGAAGGAACATTAAGAGTTATAACTCCATCAGGAGTATTAAGTTCATTAACCCATATCTTACCTACTCTTTTCTTCTTTACAGTTCTCTTTGGAACCATACCATTATCAGAATGACTTCTTAAATAATCATCACGATAATCGTCATAAGTAATATGTTTAAAATTAGCATCAATTTGACTAAGAAGACTAGTAGGTTCTCCATCTTGATTAGCAAACAAAGTATTATCACGAAGAGTACTATTCTTAATAATCTTATTAACACCATTACGACGCATTTTGAAACCTTCAACTACAAACGCATATTTAATAAGGTCTATAGCTGCAAGTTTAACAAGAGGATTCTGACTCTTAGTAGCAGTTTCAAAAAGATTATAAGCAGTTTCAGTATCTACATTATCATCATTAAAACGAATCGATTGAGCAGCACATTCTTTATTACCAACACGATAATTATCTTGAAGGTCAACTTTAAGTTTACTAAATATGCCAGCATCTTCTGCTTTACTTTGTAACCAAGCAACTTTTTGAGCAGGAGTAAGTTTAGACCAAGCATCAATTTCATCTTGAGTTGGTTCAGTAATATCTGCAACATCAAAATGAAATACTGGACTACCACTAAATCCATAAATACGAAGACGCTCTTGTAAATCACTTGTTTTAGTTGGCTCAAGACGCCCCGTAGAAGAATTGATAGTATACCCTAATCTAATTCCATCAGCGTTATTATAAGCAGCACCAATAACATACTTCTCATAATCATTATACTCTTTCTCAGTAAGTCTACGAGGAGTAGGAAGCATTTTACTAAGGGCTTTAATAGTAGTTACAAAAGCAGAATTTTGAGTTTCAAAAAGCATACTATTAACTACAGTACTAGTAACTGAAGCATATTTTAAGAAAGCGTTAAGAGAAGGATAAGCAGATTCATGAGTATCTTTTACATAATTATCTTTATCTACAACACCATCTTTAATAAGTCCAGGATAAATACTTTCAAGGAAAGGAATACCATCCTTACTAAGTACTTTAGCTTGTTTGCTATTATTTATATCTTTAATAGTTTCAAATACTTCATTAGTAGCAAATATAGTTTGTTTAGCTCCAAACTTATCAGGGTTACAAACTCTTACAATTTTCTGAATTACATCAGCTAAACGATTAATATCATTGTAAGCCATAAGAATCTCTACTTCACGAGTAAGAGAAACATTGTTTGCATTCTTTACATCATTAGCCAGTTGCTCTTCATCAAGAACAATATTGTTGTTTTTAATAAAACTATAATCTGTACCAAGTTTATCATTAATAGCTTCAACTACCATTTTGCCTGAATATAAAGAAGTAGTATCAATGCCAAGTTCTTCAGCTACTTCTTTAAGAGCATCAACTATAGGCTGAGCAGAATCTTCACTATAAACAGATTTACCTTTATTATAAGCATTAACTATACGAGTTACAGCAGGGTGCATCATAAATGCAACACCAGTCTTATAATTACTACCTACATCAGGGAAAGTTTTATATACCGCAAAAGTAAACTCGTTTACATTAGGTACAGCACCTTTCTTTACAGCATCAAGAATATGAGCTGTAGTCTCAGAACTATAAGCAGTAAGAATAGCATCATCTACATTATGATTATCGTGTGACCAACCAATCATAGTATGATTAATTGTAATATAACCATCTTTATAAATAACATTATCTTCTCCAAAACGTTTAGTTAAAACCTCAGTTTGTTTTGGAGTAGCTTTGTATCTAGCACTAATGGCATAATTTTTATCAATAGTTGGTTGAACTTTGTTACAAATAGACACAAAGGTATCACGAGTAACACTAAACGCTTTAAGTTTAGCACCACTCATAACATCTTCTTGATATTCAGCTTGGTCAATAAAATCATAACAACTACGACCATTACGAACACTTTTAACAACATCATTCATAATATTATCACGTGCGTTGATAATATCTTCAAATTGAGATTGACCGGTATTCTCTTCAAAAGCTTCATCAGATTGAAGAATACGAAGCATATCATCAAGTATACGATTGTTACGAGCTTGACGACTATTCTTTTCTTCAATACTATTAGCTTTACTAAATTCTTCACGACTAAGAAGTCCACCTTCTTGTGCAGCATTAGCTAAAGCAGTAGATTCGTTAACTCCATTTTTAACAGCTTCTTCTAGTTTAGCTTTAGCTTCATCATTAAGTTGTTCTTTTACATAATCGTCATATAATTTACCAAATGATTCTTTATAAGCAACTTTCTGAATATCTCCATCTTTATCTATATATGTATTATGTTGAATACCATATACAGAATCAATATCAAAGTCAGAACCAGTTTGAGCAACCCAATCATCAGGAACAACAATAGTTGAACCTTGAGCATCATCGGTAAATCCAACTATTTTCATAGCACAAATAGATTGCTTACCTTCAGTAGGAATACGATAACCAATAATGGTATCAAGTTTAGCTCTTTGAAGTTGTTCAAGAAGTTCTTCATCACTGGCTTTATAAGTACCATCTTCATTTTTAGCAAAACCAAAGTTGCTCTTAGGAAGAAGAACTTCAATATAACGTCCACCATCAGGATGATAACGAAGATGCTTTGAATAACCCACATTAGTTACTTGAGCAGCATGAAAACCAGGCAACTTCTGACGAGTAATAGCATTATTAAACATAGACTGACAAACATTTTGAGCTTTACTCATCATATTAGTCATATATGTAGGCATAACAGTATTAGCTCTTCCAAGTTCAGTATAAGGACTATCTTCATTAAGAGTAAAGAACTCTAAAATATTACTATCAAGACCTTGACGAAGACATTCTTTACGAAGCTTATTGAAGAATAGTTTCATATCAAGTCCTTCAATGTTTCCATTAGCATCAAGCTTAATAGAACCATCTTCATTTGTAGGAATATTAAGTTCCTTAACAAGACTATTGAAACTATCTTTAATATTAGCAACATAAAGTTTAAAGAACTCTTTCTTAACTTCTCCGATAGTTCCAGCATCAGGAATATTATCAACAATCTTCTTCATAATTTGAATAGCAGCTTTATTTTCTGCATTCATGTGTTGAGGAGTTTCTTGTTGAGTATAAAGGAAATTATAAGAATAAGTCTCTTTATAATCTTCTACATGATTATTAAAATCTTGAATGTGAGCATCAGTAACTTCGCCTGTTTCTTCATCAAATAAAGTAAGAACACCAGCTTTACCAGCTTTAGAAGTTTCTTCTGTATTGAGTTGGTCAATACCATTATCTTTCATAAGTTTATATACTTTCTCAAGGTCAGTACCTTCAATAAATCTAGGTACAAGAACAAGTTCTGCATTCTTAATTTGACGAGGAGCATAAGTATTAATCTTATCATTATAAGTCATATCATAATAGAAATTCTTTTGTACTTGAACAAAAGTCTTAATATCATCTACTCTAAGAGGTTTACTTCTATCCATAATACGCTCAATAAGAGGCATATACTTATTAAGTTGTCCTCTACCTGCAACACGACGAATCCATTCTTCAAAAGTAATATAGGATTGAGCATCGTTTACAGTAGTATTTTGATAACCTTCCATATGCTTATTTGCTTTAGCAATAGCTTCAGCTTCTGTAAGTTCAGGGTCATGTTTCATATAAACACGAGCAAGTTCATGAACAACAGGACCATTTTGAGAAGCTTCGTGAGAAGTTCTTACAGTATTCTTAATAGTAATACCAACAAAACCAGGACGTTGAGTAACATGAAGACCAAGACTATTAAGTTTATCTTGAATAGCTTGGCTATTAAGATAACTCATTTTCTTTAAGTCTGTCAACATCATATTCTCATCTTGATAAATATTAAAAGTACTATAAGGAGTACCACTAGCTTGACCTTCCTTAGCACGTTTCAAGAAGTCTTGAGAAGACTTATAAAACTTATCATCACCTTCAAATAAATCATCAAAATAATTATAAGCAAGACGATAATTAAGAGAAAAGTCAGCAACATTATCATCATTAATAAGTCCAGCTACATCAAGATTTTTAAATTCATCCATACGTATAGCAGAACTATCAATATAATCACTAATAAATTCTGCTATTTTGTTATCAATAGCTTCAGCTTGGTCTTTAGTATGATTAAGTTTAATCTTACCATTCTCATAACCAAAATGAATAAAGCCACCTTTACTACCATTATACAGACTATCAAAATAATCATCAAGAAGTTCTTGACCATAATTACGAACTTTACCAGTCTTATAATCAGTAATAGTAAACTTATCGCTATGGAACATATTTCCAACTAAACCATAATTAGAATCAAGATATTTATCTTTCTTAGTTTGATAATTAGCATAAAGTCTACGAGCAGATTCTTTATCTAATCCAAAAGCATTATTAGGATTAAACTTAGGTTTACCATCAGCTTCACGCTGAATAACACCATCATCACCAGTCAAGAATATCATATTAATAGCCTCAGCCATATTAGTCAATTCTTGATTAAATATCTTTCTAAATTGTTTATAAATAGGATGTTCTCTATTAACTTGATAATTAACTTGAACGTCACCAATTCTACCGTTACGATAAGCTTGTTTACGATATTTATCATATATCATAGGACGAAGATTATCTCTCATTTCATTATTATCAAGAATAGTAGCTTTACCATTCTCAATAACAAATTTATTCATACCTTTTACGGGGCGAATAGAACCGGTAATAATATATTTATTTACATTACCTTCTTCATCAACAAATTGATAACCAATAGTTGCAGTTTTACCATCATTACGAATAATCTCATTCTCATATACAGAACGAGTAATATTATTATTAGTTAAATCTTTAGTAATTTGAGCACGGTCACTACGATTATCTTCAAGTTGAATAAATTTAGCTCTAGGATTAGCTTGATTAAATACAGCTTCAGACATACTAGCAATATGTTCTGCAACATAATTCTTAATGTAATTATCTACATCAGCAGCATTTGTTACAATTCTAATTGGGTTACTCTTAGTTATATGATAACGTGGAGCACGAACTACAAATGTTTTAGGAGCATCAGAAGGAGTTCTCATAAAGTAATTAGCAAGAGGAATGCTATTAGTTACTCTATCAGCATCAATATTTTTATCACTATTAAAATAATTAGCAAAAGCAGTATAAACATAATCGCCTTTACTCATTTGAGCATAAGTAATACCTGTACCTTCATCAGTCTTTACAGCTCCATTAAATAATGCAACGTTAAGTAAACCAGAAGCATAATTAGTAACACCATATTTCTGTTTATCAGCATCATAATAAAAGAGACCATAATTTACAATCTTACCATTTTCTCTAGTCTCAATAAGAATATTGCTAAGATTATATTGATTATTCTTAAACTTAAACTTAGCAAAGTTAATAAGAGACTCAGGAGCAGTATTACCTAATTCATCAGTAGTAGTCTTAGGACTATTGAGTACTTTAAGGAGATAAGTAATCATAGAACTATTGATAATATCAGATTGAAGATTACCTAAACCATTACGAGAATTAAGTTCAACTTTAACAGAAGAATAAGGATAAAGTTTATCAGCTAAAGCAATACTCTGAGTAATACTATCTTGAGAACGATAATCACTAAATCGAATATTATCTCTTTGACTAACAAGTTTATCTATTTCTTCATTAATTTTATCTATACCTTTGTGTTCTCCAGCTTCGTTGAGAGCGTCAATTTTAGTTTGAAGTTTCCTAATTTCTTTGTTAATATCACTAATAGCATCACAATTTTCAGTATACTGAGAAGTAGTAGCATCAGAAGCTTTAGCTATCTTTCTGAGACTATCAGTAAGATAACGCATATTGGTAGTAACTTCTCCATTATTAGCAAGACGAACGTAATTATCAATAGAAGCTTTATCTGCACTAGGATAATAATCTTTAATGCGAGAAGCAATTCTATCAACAATAGTATTATAAAGTTTAGCTTGGTCTAAAGCAAACTCATCACCAGCAGCAAGAGCTTGAGTATATTCTACAATAGTTTCATCTACTTCATTAACGAGTTTATTAGTAACATCAGAATCAGTATTTATGTGAGTAAACTTAGCATCATTAAGGAAACTAAGAGCATGAACTTGCTGAGCATTACTATTCTTATTACTCTTATTCATAGCTGTATTCTCATCAGCAATACGAGTTTCATATTTGTTAATTACAGTTTTGAATTGAGTATAAAGACGAGCAGCATAATCTAAATCAGAAGTAAGGTCTTTATAAAGTTTAATAAGACCTTCCATACCAGGAATATTACTAGCTTCTTTTACACTATCAATAAAAGTATTAAGATTAGAAACATCTTTCTTGGCACTAAGAGTACTAATAATATCTTTTACATCAATATAATCTACATTACCAGTAGGATTGTTTTTATCATAATCATAAACATCCTTTACTTTACCAGACTTTAAAGTCTTAGTACCAACAGTATTACTAGTAAGTTTAGGTATCATAGAAAGATTAAGACGAATATCAAGGTCAAAACCTTTCATATAACTAGAACCAAGACCACTATGGTCATTCCAAGTATTATCTTGTCTATCACCTACAGTAAGTACATCTTCATCTTCGTTATTATTATAAGAAGAATCATCTACTGAATCAAAATCTTCAGCATAAGCTTCAGCAAGACTAGATTCAGTTTCATCACTATATTTTAGATTACCAATAATAGGGTCAGCAATAATAACTCTATTAAAGAAATCTTTACCAGTAGTATCTTTAAATATATCTTTATAAATAGCAAAAGTATTTTGAACTTGAACATCACCATTCTTATCAAAAGCTTTACTTATAGCAAGTATAAGTTCATCTTTCTTATAATAAGTTTCATTATTATTAAGAAGTGCATCAGCTATCTTATTAACTTCAGCATTAGTTGCAACTTTACCAATAGCTTTGAGATAATTAGCAGCAACATCCTTAGTTATTCTAACTTTTGTACGTTTAATTAAATCACCAAGAATTGCATCCTTATCGACAATTTCTCCACTTCTAATATCACTAACGTACATACTACGCATAATATTAGGAATCGCTCTAGTAATAGCATATACCTTTGCATGACTATCACTATAACTGAAAGCATCTACATCCTTAGCATAATAAGTACCTGTGCTTTGAGCATTAACATCAAAGTGAATACTATTATAATAACGGATAGCAGTTTTAGCAATAACTCCTCTTTCGGAATTATCAACACTAGGAATATTATCAGTATGATTTACTTTCTGATAATACTTAACAAACTCATCAGTAAAACCTCCAGTTTCAGGATTACTAATAAGACTAATTAACGCTACAAAACGAGCATTATTTGCTCCAACCTTACGTTTAATGCTTGTGCCAGCACTTGTTGTTTTAAAATTACAAGCCATAACTTTATTAATTAAATTAGTTATTTAAAAAGTAAAGTTCTAGAGGATTTTAAATTCTCCTCTAGAACCTCGAAATATATTCTATGAATAATCTATTTGCAAGACATCGAAATCGCAGCAGAGCTAACAAGAGAGGCAAATTTGGCACGTTCCGACATTGGGAGAGATTCAATTGCTGAGTTGAATGAATTGAAAGCTACTTCTTCACTAGTACTTTCATCAGCATCATATTCATCATCAGCATCAACATCTTCATCCTTAATATCAAACACTTCATTAGCACTTCCAACATCATCCCTATCTATAACACTATTAGTATTATCAGCAACTGTTTCTGTTTCAACTTCTTCTATACGCCCCGTAGAAGATGTTGTTGGTTGAGTAACTTCTTCTTTTTCTTCAGCTTTAACTTCAGCTTCTTGATTATTCTTAAATATTTCGCCAAGAGCTTCCATTTGTTTAGCACGAAGACTATTAGGACGAATATTAATACCAAACAAATCACCAATAAACTTGAGTATTTTTTGCCAAATAGTATTACCTTTAATTACTCCACCATCAACATCAACTTGATTAAGATAATTCATTAAATCAACATTGGTAAGAGATTCAACAATAAACTCTTCTAGAGCATCTTGAGGATTCTCACGAGTAGCATAACTTTCAGCAGTAAAAGTATTAACGTTATTCAACCAATTACTAATCTTTTCAAGAGTAGCTTTATCTTGAATATGTCTACGTTGTTTAATCTCATCAATATTTCCTGCTTTTAAATCATTAATATCTTGATTAATAGCAGTAGCAAAATCATCATAAATATCTTGCATTCTATTTCTAAGATTAGCAACTGCATTAGGATAACGTTTATCATTAGCCATATCTTCAATATAAGCATGAAGATTTTCGTGCATCAAAGTTCTAATAGCTCTACCTTTTTCACCAGGTTTCTTACTATTAATCATATCTAAGAATGTTTGACCAATAACAACTTTACCGCCTTTAGTTTTACTCCAAACAGCATTAGCTTGTGCATGATGTTTACTCATAAATTCTTCGTCAAAGATAATATCTTTAGCTAAAAGTTTACGTAAAGGATTATCACTTTTAATACTATTTAGTTTCTCTTTAGATGTATCATCTAATAAAAGAGCACTAGCAACTTCAAAACCTTTATCTGTAGAATCAGATGTTACAATGGATTTAATTTCATCAGCTTTAGAAATATAACTATCACCAACATCTTCTACGGGGCGGCTTTCTTGTTTATTTGTTACTTGAAAACTAAATCTAGCATTAGCTCCTTGTTTATTAATAGCAGTCCTTCTAATATTACTACCATTTTCTTGAGCCATATTAACTCTAAGAAGATTATTTTTTTGAATAAAATCTTTAAAACTATCATAAGTAAGATTTACACCATTTTTTCCTTTATATTCAGGAATAGTAATTTGAAACTTACCATCAGTAGTTCTACTAGTAATACCTTGAAGAGGAATATTATGATTATTATCAGACTTTAAAACAGCAAAGTTAATATTGAAATTTAGACTTTTTATTCCTTCAATAAGTCTATCGCTTACAGCAGATAAGTCACTATTGTAAGAAATATAGTTAGGTTTACCATCAACTTTATTGATTATTTGACCTATACCATCACCATTCTTATCTCTATAGAAAAGAAGTTGATTATTCTTATTACCAAAGTTAATTCCAAGAATATTTACAGTTCTAAATACAGATAGTTCTTTACTAAGGAAAATAGGATTTTTATTGATATTAAGAAGATTATCAATAAAATCAATAAAGTTATCTCTATTTTCAGCAAAATCACCATCATTAATAGAAGCAAGTCTATCTTTAATTTGAGTAATTATAGCATTTTGAAGTTGCTTAAAGTCTTTACCTGTCTCAACGTGTTGTTGTTTGTCATCTTTTGTATAGTATGTAGCACCTGTCCAACTCACAGGATAAGCATTTACAATATCTACAGTACCGTTATTACGAGGAACAGTGATATAAGTTCGACCAACATTAACAAGAAACTTATTACTTCCAATACCATTAATAAATTCACCAGTAGTAGATTTGGCAGCAATTTCAAACTTAGTATCTTTAGCAATAGCTAATTGAATAGGCTGAGAAGTTTCAGCATCACTTTTAAAAGTACCATCGTTACTACGAATAAGCTCACCTTCAAATACATCGCTAGCTACAATATCAATGTTTGGATTGTTATCTAATTTACTAGTTCCATTATAACTTTCACGAAGATTATCAAACCATTTATCAATAGAATTAGCAACTACTGCATCAGTAAACTTATTAACTCTTCCTTCGGTAAGAACTTTATAATTATATCTCCAAAGTTTAGCAAGACCATTAAGAGCAACTTCATATTCAGGACCATTTTTATCAGAATTAATCATATTATTCTTAATCATATCTTGAACAATAGGATTACTCTTAAATTCATTAACTAGCTGTTCGGCGTTAAACTTATCAAAAGCAGCTTTATGAATAATTTCATTAAGTTTTTCGTGCTCAGGAGTTTTACTTCTAGCTATATCTTTAAGAACTTGTTTGAGTGCTCCATCTTTAGAACCATCAGCTTTATCTACATGATAAATAAGTCCATCGTTCTTTTGAACATATTCTCCTCTTTCTCCGGTAGAAGGAATTGATATACTACCAACAAGTTTACCATTAAATTTAATACCTAAACGACTAGTACCTTTACTTGTAGTAACTCTTTCGATAGTAAGTTTATCGCCATTTTTAAGTTTAATTTGTTCAGCATAATTTTCTTTCATATCTTCATTTGTGCCAAAATCTGAAAGATTCATATTAACTTGATGAACAGTTCCATTAGGAAGAGCAGCATCTCTTTCAGCTTGAGACTTATGAAAGTTATTTAAGAAAGCAACAGGATTACTAATATCGTTAGCATCAGTAATATTAAACTTAGCTTGACCTTCAGGTGTATTAAGATAAGCAGACAAACTATTAAACATAAAGTCAGCCATAGAATAATCATCATAAGCAGACTTAATATAATCCATAAGATTCATAAGATTACCATAATACTTACCATTGATTTGTGGAAGTTCAGTATCTTTAGCATATACATCAAGAAGGTCACTAACAGCTTTTTTATAAGAATTATCAAATACTACAGCTTTACCATTTTTAGATTTGGCATTACGTTCTTCTTGGTCAAAACTACTAAAATAAACAGAAGCAACAGTACTTTCTTTATTCATAAGTTTTTCTTGTCTCTTACGAATACGTCTGAAAGCACTATCTATTTGTTTTTTAGTTTCAGTTTCACTATATCCTTTAGCTACATAATCATCAAGAATACTCTTAGCTTTAGCATCTAAATCTAAATCAGGAGTAGTTTTTAATTCAGTAATGACATCTCTAATAACTTTAGTATCAGAAGCATTACTCATAAAATCAGGAATCTTAGGTTCTTCAACTTCAAGAGTAGGTTCTTCTACTTCAGGAGTAGGTTCAGCTGCTACTGGAGTTTCTAGTAATTTTGTTTGTTCTAGACCCCCCGTAGAAGATGTTTGTTGTGAAGTTTCTTCTTCTTTTACATCTTCAATTCCTAGTTTACCTTGACTAACAACTTCAAAATCATTATCAGTAAGTCTAACAATAGGATAAGAAGTTATACCTACGTTATCTTGAGTAGCAATATTAGCATTAGCAAACAAATCTTCACTAGTTGTAAGATTTGCAATGCTATCATTACTTGTAGGATGAACTTCATACTCATCATTATTCTGAGTTGGAATAAGTTGATAATCATCAGAAGCAGTCTCATTACCAGTACTAGCTACAAACTTATTATTTGTAAAATTTAATTTTCCGATTTTACTTGATTTCGTAGTAGGCTGTTGTGTACCAATATTCGATAATTGCGTATTTCCTTGCGATGTAACGCTTTCGAGTGATGAACCTGATGAATTATTCGTCTGCCCAATTTGAGGGGCTGAGAGCGAAGGATTTAGGGATTCTACTGTTGATGACGCTTCAGTAGGAGTAGGAGTTGCAGAATTAAGTTGTTCAGCTTCTTCTTCTTGAGCTTGAGTAGCAGCAGGTTTAGTATCTTCAAACAAATCATCTTTACCAAGCATTTCTTGTATTTGTTCACCAAAACGATAATTGAGATTACCACTAAGATGAAGAGCATCTAAAGATTCTTTTAAATTTGCTTTATCTTTATCATTAAGAACAGATACAAAATTATCATAATTTTCAAAGTCTTGATTATAATAAGCACCGACTGCGTTAATAATAGCATCACGGTTGTCTTTATTACGTTTAGCTATATCCTTAACAGTATCGAAACTTTGATTTACAACTTTAACTCTAGCATCATCAAGAGTTTGATTTAAGAAACTAAGTTCACTAGCAATATCTTCTCTATTCTTAACTTGCTTACTTCTAAGATAATCTCTATTAACTTCAGCAATAGCTTTATCGACAAGTAAATCAGTAAAGTTTTTACCAACAACGCCAGGAATACCAAATTCATCAGCAGCAGTAAGAACTTGATTAGCTTTTCTACGATTATCTTCAAAAGCTTTATTTTGCTCAGCAATACTTAGTTCATCAGAATATTTGCTAAGTTCGCCAATAATGTTATGCTTAGTAGCATAATCGTCAAGTCTTTTAAAGTAATCAGCACGCTTAGTAGCATCTTCATTACCTTCAGCATCATTGAGATTTAAAGACATAATATCTTTAAGTTCTTTACTAGCGCCTTCATTAGGTTTAAATTTAAGAACACCATTTTCGTCATGAAAAGCTGTAATTCCAGTACGAATAGCTTCACGAAGATAATCAGGAGTAAGTTGCGCTTGAACAGCAGCTATATTTTTATTAATATTATCAAGAGCAACAGCTTGACTAATATCAGTCTTAGCAGATTCTTCAACTTCTCTACGTTGAGCATAAAGTTCAGCAAGATTATTAGCAAGAATAGTTTGAGCTGCAACTCTTTGTAAATCATCAATAGAAGTATCACCAAGTTTATCAGCTATTTCTTTAACTTGAAGAGCAACATTAATATTAGATTGAGTTAAATTAAGTTTATCTTCCTGACGAGCAATATCTTGACCATACTTGACATTATTTGTAGCAATCATTTGAAGATATTCAATAGGAATAACTTGGTCATCTTTACGATGAGCAGCATAGTTGTCAGCAATATTTATAACTCTAGTAAGTTCGTTATTATATTGTTGAGTAACTTCATCCATTTTATTAAGTATCTCTTGTTGAGTTTGAGTAGCATCTTCTTTAGTAGCAATACCTTTATTTACCAAAGCATCACGTACTTCATTAGATTTCATAAACTCACGAAGATAACCAGCATTACCATGATGAGCTGCATTCAAAGTTAAATCAGTAATAAGTTCATCTTGTGCTCTAGACTTAGCAATCTCTTGAGCAGTAGTATTACCTTTAATATCAGCTTTCTCATTAAGACCAGCAAAAGGATTAATACCTTCTTTAATCTTAGCAGCTCTATCAAAGAATGTATTAAAGGTGTTCAACCAAGATTGCATATTATCTCTACGAGCTTTAACTTCTCCAGTTTCACTAAGACCAAAAGAACTAGGAGCACTTTCACCAGTTTTATCATCTTTTTTAGTCTTATTCTTTTCATCTATAGTAGCTTGAATTTTACCAAAAGTAGAACCTAAATGATGAAATACAACACCACCCATTACTCCCCAAAAAGCAGAATCAGCAAGACCTCCACTACGGAGATACTTTTTCATTCTATCATCCCAAGGAGATTTGTCAGCATCAGCTTCATCTAGAAGTACTTTACCAAGATTAGTACCTTCCATTTGAGCAATATAGTTTACACCTTCTTCAAGACCTTCACTAAGTTCTCCAGCTATAATAAGTTTTTCATTTTTAAGTCTATCCCAAACTTTATTACGAGCTTTAGCCCAAGCAGAAACTTTATCAGTAGCAGCTTTAATTTCTTCTTCAGTTTTACCTATAGCAAGTTTATTATTACGAAGAGTTTGATTAAGACTATAAGCTCCACCTCTATCTTTAAGACCTTTCCAAAAACCTCTAAGTCCATACATTTGAATAATATCAAAAGTAAGGTTTCCAAAGTTATATTTAAAGTCTTCATCAGCAGAAGCTTTAGAAATTTTTCTAGCAACAGCATTTCTATCAGAAGTATCAACGTCTTGAAGAAGTTCTTGATTCTTATTTACAAAAGCTTGATAGTCTTGATTGTTCATATGATTAAGTTTATCAATAGCATCTTTATAAACATCTTGATAAACTCCTTGTGCTTCTTGATAATTTTCCATCATACGTTGAAGTACAGCATTACCTCCAACATTAGCAAAAGTATTAAGTTTTCCGCCTTCTCTAGTACTATTTATAATTTTAGCAGCAGCAGATTGAAAACCACTAAGTTGAGCACCTTCTACTCCACGTTCAATGTTATCAAGAGTTTTATTAATACCAAATAAACTTTTAAGACCACTACGACTACGTGCACCAAGTTTAAGAGCTTTACCTATAGCACCAGCACCTTTCATAATACCAGTAGCAGGAAGAAGCAAAGTTAAACTAGACATTACACTAGGAACATTACTAGCCCACCAACCAAAATTTGTAAGACCTCCATTATAAATATCATTATGTTCAGGGTCACTATATATTGGAGCAACTTCTTGGTCAAAGTAATCTTGCCATTCTTTAATTTTGTTACTAATAGGATTTTGATAATCACCATCACTAGTAAAGAAACCATTTGCAACAGCATCAAACAAATCAGGCACAGCTTTGATTGTACCAAGAATAGCTTGACTAACAAGAGTTTGACCTAAAGCATTGCCAGCTTTAGTCCAATTAGACTGATTTTCAGCACGTTCTTTATCAAGATTAGTAATAATATTAGGAGTAACACCATAACGTTGATAACTATGAGTATCACCCATTACCCAAGTATTGTCTGCGTTCTTTGCAAATTCATTAGCTGCACCAGATGTAATATCTTGGCTTACATCTAAAGTATGAAAGAAGGGTTGTTGAGCACGACCCTTCTTTGTTTTAGGATTATAATTAGGATTACTAACTATAACTCCACTATTATTAAAAACGTTTTCTGTATTCATAATTAATCAATGTTATAAGCATCATTATCATACATTCCTATATTACTAAGAATATAATTAGAATAAATAGCTCTTTGATTATTAATAAGATTAATATTATCTGTATCTACAAAACTATCCATAGCTTTAGCTAATTTAGTCTTATAATCTTCAGATGAAAAATCTCCATTTACAACATTATTAGCAATAGGAGCAAAACTTTGCCAAGCTTGTGGATAAAGTTCACTCATAGCACTAGTGACATAAGTATCTACTTGTCTATTTAAATCTTGTTGAAATTGAGCATTTAAAGAACCATCTTTATTTTTAAGACCTTTACGAAGATTACCGTCTTCATCATAAAATTGTTTATTAGCTAAATCAATACCATCTTCAACTATAAGCATTTTATTAACTTTGCGAAGTGCATCTTCTCTAGTTAAAGGTTGTACTCTACCACTATTATATTCCATTTGATAAACTGCCTTTCCAGTAGAAGGGTCATTATAAACATTAAGTCTACCATCTTGAGGAATATCAACAGGATAATTATACATTTCCATACTAGCAAGTTCTTTCATAGCTCTAGTCTGAGAATTTTGAGAGAATACTTTCTCAGCTTCACCATTCATAAAATCAGGAATAAATATTTGACGACTATTTTGTTTAATATCTTTAACTCTATTACCTGTTTCTGTATTCTTATCTAGTTTACTTGGAATAGTAATAACATAACCAGTTTGATTACCTTGCATGCCAAGTGAAACATAATAATCAAGTTTATCTGTACTTATAGTTCCATCAGAAATAGCTGCACGTACTAAATCTTGAATATTAGCTTTTTCGTTACTGCTATCTACTGAATGACGAACTGTAGTATGGTCATCAGGATTTTCTTCATCAGTAACATACATTTCATACTGAGTAAAATCAGCATTCATAAGACCATTAAGAATAGCTTCATTATTTTCTTTTACAAGAGCACTAGCTAAATCGCTATTAAGCCTACCAGTATTAAGAGCATCACTAATTTCTTTTCTACGAGCACTATTAAAAGGAAGAATCATAGAACTAACAGTAGATACTCCACTTCCATCACCACTCATACCTTTTACGGGGCGGATAGCTTGATTAGCGCTTTCTATAGCTTTAGCTGGAGCTTCAAAATTATTAATCATTGAAATACTAGGATTAAAGTAATATCCATCTGATTCTTCTATAGGACTTGAAGACGCTCCAACTCTTGTAGCAACATTAATGCCTTGATGTTTAAGTTCACCTCTTTCCATAACAGAAGCTGGACGATGACTTTCATTATTTTTTATAATATTGCCTTTAGCATCAATTCCAGCTATTTGAAATCTATACAGACCTTTATCATTCTTAATATTACGAATACCATCGTATATCTTATTAAATAAAGAACTACGTTTACTAATATCAAGAATATACTGACCATTTTGAACTTTAATCTTAGCACCAGCTTTTATTAAAGCTTCTTTACTAAGATGAGTACGTTTCAACATATCGTTAAAAGCATCATCATTATATTCTACATCTTTAGCTAACCAATCAATACCAAGAAAAGTTCTTTTTTCTGTCTTACCACCAAACTTAATAGATATTCCTTCAGCATCAGTATTTTTTGTACTACCTAAATTTCTTAGAGCATCAGAATAAGCTTTACTAAATGCATTAGTACTTTTACGTCTATTACCTTCAGAATCTATGCCATTATTAAGACCGGGAAGAACATTATTATTATTTACAGCATTAAGAAAACTATATGCAGCTTTTTGATTATCATCAGCATGAGACATCATACCTTGTATTCTACGACCATCAGTTCTAAGACTTTTAATAGTTTCATTAACCATTTGTTGTTTAACTGGGTCACTAAAGTGAGCACGAGATAAATAGTTAGCTGCACCAACAAAATCTCCATCACTTATAAACTTATCATATATCTTTTTACTAAGCATAACTTATTAATTTAAAATACCATTTTCAGAAAGATTTCTACTAGTTTGTTGGAAATAAGAACCATCACGTCGAACATTCCAACTTACTTCACCAGGATTACTATAATAAGTTCCACCTATTGTAGGCACTGAAGAAATGATTTTACTAGTATCTGTACCAGAACTAAGAGCAGCTTTAGTACCATATGTTAAGCCTCTAGTCTCAGAACTACCTGAAGTATGACTAACGCTAGTATTATCATAAGCCATATTTTTAGTAATAACACCTATCTTACTAAGCATATATTCTTTAACTTTAAGAGGTTGACCATTAGCATCATAAATATCATTACTAAAAGCATCAATACTATTTTGAAGAGTTTTACGTTTTTCAGGGTCAGTAGTAGTACTAAGTTCATCTTTAAGTTGATTGACTTTCCATTGTACATCATCAAATTGTTGAATAAGAGCATTCATATTATCTGGGTCAAGAGCAAAAAGTTTATTATAAACTTCATCAATCTTTTGTTTAGTTAAAGTTTCTCTTTGGAAACTAGAACCACTAGAAGTACTATAACCAGTTTTTACAGAACGAAGACTTGCAGGAGTACTAGTACCACCATTACCTACACCTTGTTCATCAGAGACACTATGTTGAGAACTACTACTAGTAGCACGTTTTACAGGAGCAGCAAGTTGACCAGCAAGTGTAACAAGTCTAGACATATCAACTTTCTTAACTGGGTCCCATCCAGCTTTCCAATCTGTACCTCCAACTATATTACCATTTGCATCACGAATATCTTCATAAGCATATTTATTTTGAGCAAGCCAACGTTCTTTAGTAAGTCCACTAATAACTCCACTATTAGCAAGAGACTCAACTTCACCTTTCTTCTTTTCGTAGTTTTCATTAGCTCGAATGCGACCAATAACTTCAGGAGAAGAAGTAGCACTTCCAGCAAGTTCAGTAGCAACATCTAATGCTCTACTATAATCACCATATTGAGCTGCATCATTAATCTTTTGTTCAATACGTTTAGCGTAATCGTATTTCCATTTATCTTCAGCAGCATTAAGTTTTAATTGACCAATAGCATTTGTAATAGCAGACTTTTGTTGAATTGCTTTATCAGAACGCTCATCAATTTTATTTAATGCTTGACTAAGAGCTTCAAGATTTGAACGAACTGGTACACGTTGAGGAACATAACCTCCAATAGTAATACCACTTTGATTGTTTTTATAAGCCATAATATTATTATTTAATTACTGATTACAAAAATAGTAAAACTTCTGATAGTAATAGTACTATCAGAAGTATTTATATAATATTAATTTATACCATATTTTTGTCTTTGTTTAGGAGACAATCTAGACAAATAGAAACGTTTAGTTCTATCATCTTTAGCAGTTCTATAAAGACTAGCTAAAATGTCAGGAGACAAATTAAAATTCATTTCAGAAAGTCTAGTAGGAGTAGCTTCTTTACTAGAAGCAATCATTGCACGTCTAGCCTGGTCATCTTCGTAAGCAGTTCTACCAGCAGTCCAGAAATTAGTCCAAGCTTGAGACAATCCACTAAGACCAACATTAAGAGCATCACCTTTAGCTTGAATAGCTTCATTCTTAATTCTAGCAATCTCGCTTTGACGAGCAAGTTCATTCTGTACATTTTGTGCTGCAACAGTTTGTTGATTCTTAGCATCTTCTGTAAGCATCTTGTTCTCTTCATTCTCTTTAGTAGCCCAAAGTTTACTAAGATTAGAAAGAGCATCAAGATTGATAGCACCACTTCTATTAAGAGCAGCTACAGAACTTGAAGTATTATTGAAAGTTTGTCCAGTAAGTCTATCTCTATAACGTTTAACTTCCTCTATTTCAGGATTAACATTATAAGTTGTAGGCAATTTACTAGCTTGAATAATAGGAGCTCTATCAGGAAGAGTATACTTACCAGCAGTATTATAATTTACAAGACCTGTACTTAATGCAGCAAGAGTATCAATACCTAATCCTAAATAATCTCCACCACTAAATATAGTACGACTACGATTATGTCTTTGTGGAATATAAGGAACCTCTTCTTTAGGAACTTTAATAAGATTCATTGCATCATTATTTGGTTTCATAAAAGTAGGCTTAATTCTCTTAGCTGTAATAGTTACTTCACCATTGCCTAAAACATTACCACCATTATAATCAGAATTATAATCTGGAGCATCATAAATAGAAGTATAACGTTTATTGAAAGGAATATACATACCACCTAGAGCTTTAGGTCTCATACTTTTTACGGGGCGGTTAGAACTACCTAACAAACTCTTCTTTCTAAGACTAGGATATTTACTATATACTTTACTTCTAACATCACTTCTTCCATGAAGACCAGCAAGTCTTAAAGCATCAACAGCATCAGCTTTAGTTGGAATAGGATAACTTCTACCACCACCTGCAAAATTTTTAGATGATACAGAAGGATAAGGATGTTTAGAAGAACCTCTATTTTTAGAAGTTAAACCTCCATTTCTAAGTCTACTACCATCATCTTTAAGACCATTTCTTTTCTTAAAAGCCTGTTGTTGACTAAATACTTTATCTTTATTATAACCTCTAAGGATAGCTTGAGCGGGACTCATACCATTACTAAGAATAGGTTGAGCACTAAAGATTCTTATAGCACCATTCTTCTTCTGAGCAACTTCACCACCTTCAGCTTCAACTTCATTACCACCAACATTAATACCAATACCAGTTTGACCAGTCTCATTCACATCTTCATGAGAACCGCCCCGTAGAAGGTATGTGTTATTTCCTATCTTAGTAGCATCTCCACCATCAGTAATATAAATACCTTTAGCTCCTAATGTCTTACCAAGTCTAGCAGCAGTTCTAAATTGTCTAAGATAATCTTCTTGATAATCTCGACTATTATTAAGAGCAGCACTCATATTAGCAGCTTCTTGAGTAGCATCTTGCCAATCTCTAATACTCTGTTGTCTACGCATTTCTCTTTTCTTAGCACTGTTACCAAATAAAGAACCTGCTATACTAGTAGCAGCACCAATAGCTGCACCAATCCAACATTTCTTTCTACCGCCTAATCTCATAGTAGGAGTTTTAGTTGGGTCACTAGGAATAATAGTATTGTTATTAACAACACCATTAGTAATAGTCTTATTATTGTCTATAGACTCATCTACTATAGAACCTGCTGCACTAAGAGCAGGAGCTATAACAGAAGTAAAAAGACTACCGAAGTCAGCTTTAGGTCTACCACCACAACGAAGACTTCTTCTTTTAATTTTTCCAGTCATAATTTAATACTTTGAATAATTAATATTTAAATCTTCAAATCTAAAAGGAACATTATCTATATTTCTAAAGATAAATCTAACAACGAAATAACGACCATAAACTAGATTACGTTCATCACTTGGATTATTAAGCATAGTCTGAATCTTAGTTTCTTGTGTAGGAGTAAGATTATTAATATCCAAGTTATAACGTTTACATATCTCTTCTTTAGTAAGTTTACTACTAATATAATTCCTTATATAATTAAAGTTCCAAATACCTTTATCATAATAAGGAACTTTGTAATCTGGAGTTCTATCTCTAGTTACAGTATCATCATTAATCATTTTATATCCTGAAATATCTAAGTCACCTGTGTCATTACTATCAGTATAAATACGAAGTTTATCACCACTATAATGTTCTACATCACCATAAGTTCCATTGCTCATAAGTGGTTCAGCCATTCTAGTAACTTGATTACTAAAGTAAGCATACTCTTTATTAAGTATATAACTAATAGAATTAATACATTTAGGAATATTGTAATTCTCATTTACGATAACATCAAATATAGCAGGATTAACAGTTCTAGTTTCTTCATTACCATCTTCATGTTGTATAGTAAGATTTGTACTCATAGCTGGGAAACCATAAGCATGGTCATCAAGTCCAGCATAATCTCCAGTTTTACCATAGAATCCTAAAGGAGTATTTTTATGGAAACAATAAAGGAAAGAACTAGTTGTTACAGCATAATAAAAATAACAATGATTTTTAGTATTTACACCTAAGCTAAATTTATAGTCATGAAGACTAACAAACTTCTTACTAATCATATTAAATGATAAAGTAATATAAGCAGGCTGATTATGTTCTCTATCTCCAACATCTTCGCTATAATAAGCAAGACACATAATTACACGAGCATTAGCAAAATCTGTAACCATGTGAGCATCAGCTATTTGAACATTATTCATCCAATTAAGTATATCACTAGTTAAATCAGTAAGATGATTATTATCAAAGTTATATATTCTTTTATTATCTGCATCTACAAACCAATAACCATTACTATTAACAGTCCAAGCTTGAGGATGTTGAAGTCCACCATAACCGTGATTACTAGTAAATAGTTCAATAGGTTCTATTTCAAATAAATCTGGCATTTTTAATTGCGCTATATCGCCCGATGTCTTGAGGAGGTTATCTCTATTAAGGTAAAATAAAGAATGCTCCGTGTGGACGAAAAATGCAGTGCCTACACCAACGATATTTGTAATGTTGCCTTTGTTCTTAGAAATCACTTTATAGTTGTTCGCTCTAAAGTGTCTCCATGAATTAGCAAGACTTTCATCACCAATTACATCGCTACGACGAATAGTAGCACGTTTATAAGAATCATAATTAAGATTGTCTTTATAATTAGTATAAAGTTTATAATTACTTTCTATATATGTATCTTTTAATCCTATAAGGTCTGTAGCATTCAATGGCTTAACAACAATATTTGCACTACGTTGATGACTAGCAGTACCACCTTCTTCACTACCTAAAACGCCTACTAAATACTCAGGTTCTTTTTTTATAGAAATAGCGTTTGTATTAACTCTACTAAACTTACTATAATTTATAATTCTAGCATAAGCTGTAGTAAATGATGTCCAATTTCTAGCAATAGTATTTCTTTCAGATATATCATATACTTTACCAGTATCAGATATATATATCTTACGGTCATATACTAAAGTTTTATCATTAACATAAAAAGCAGGATAATTAAAATCGTAATCATTAACATAATTATTAGGGAACTTAGTATCATCTTTAACATCAGCATAACTATAAGTTTCAATGTCTGAATGTTTAAAACATATAGGACCAAAACTAATAAGTTGTTTATCTTTCTTACAATATATGTTACGATTGAATATCATAACATTTCCTACTTCTCCTATTTCAGGAGTAACTTTACCATTACCGTTTTTAAGAGAAAGAACTATACCACCATCAGAACCAGCAGTATTTACAGTATTAGTTAAATCGTCATCATCTACTGCATTACTAGCTACAATACCAGCATTATTTATATAAGCAGGATTAGTAGTAGGAAGTTCAAAACCATTATTAGTTATTTTATATTCAGGAATATAAATAGAACCATTATAGTTAATCTTACCTGTTTCTACTTCACTAGCTTTAAACAATGCACCAGTGTTTGTTTTCTTAATACAATAAGCTTGATAATTATTTGTAGTTTCTGGCTTTTCATAACTAAAGAAGAAACCTACATAACCATCAGGTATTTTTATATTAGTAAAACCAACTTTAATTCTGTAAAGTACATTATCATTAGTATTATTAAAATTATGAGTAGAACCAGTTTTAAATAAAAGGTCTCCATTATAATTCTTATAATAACCAAAACTAGTACCTCTTAGAGTATTTGAATCACTAGGTGAAACAGCAGTACTAACAACTTCATAAGCATACTTATCTTTAAGAGCATCAATAGAAAGTAAACTAGTAAAATCTCTATCATTACCAGAAGAACTACTACTAGTTCTTTCTCTTAATGAAGTTAATTTACTTAATTGAACATCTACACTATCACTACCTGTCATTACTACAGAATTAATAATAGCATAAGGACGAACATCATTCTTTAATTGATAACCGTTAGTATAAGTACCGTCTTTACGAACATAATGAATGAAAAAGTTATATACACTATTAGGCATTAAAGTTCTAATAGCATTATCTGTCATAATAGTATTTGAATAAGTTCTAGTATTTGTACCTTTACTCATTCTAAATCTATTAGGACGATATGAACATACAGCAGCATAACCACGAAAAAAAGCACCTGCAACACCTTTTGTAAGTTTAAGACCAGTGTGTTTATGACTTGTTCCACCACCTTGACCTAAATTATCATATAGTCTATTAGAATAACCTTTAACTGGAACAGTAATAATATCAAACGTTGGATTGTCTCCACCATAAATACCAAAAGCTACATTGGTACATGGAAATATATCTTTTCCTTTATAACCACCAAAAGCACAATTATCAAAATCAGCAATATTCTCACTTTCAGTTGTTACCCAACATACATATCTTTTAAGTTCATTATAGTCTCTAGCGTTAATTATAGTATGATAAGTTGTACGTTGACCGTTAACGTTTATAATAACATCTTTAGAAGGTTTTTTAATTTCAACAATAGCAGCACTTATACCACCAGTTGACCAACTAAATGTATAAGTCTCATAATTTACAGTATTAATCTTAACTGAATCTAAATTAGAACAAGGTTCATAAATCATGTTTGCTCTAATACCTTCAGCATATTTTGTAAGGTCTACATTATAATCACTCTCATCATAGTTTGCAATATAAAGACGATTCTCATAATTACAAAGAGAAGCAACATTGAATAAATTAAAACTATTAGCAGTTAATTCATCTATTGTTGTTTCTTCAAAATTACCAGCATCAAAAATGAAGTCACGAACATCAGTATTAAACTTACGCCAAATACGAGCTAAAGCAGTTTCTTCATGTTTAAGTATATAACCTATTTGATAAGCTTTATAATTATAAGTATCATCAAACCTTATACGAAACTTAAAATTATAGTTACAATCTTTATTATTATTATTGTATGCAGCTACACAACGAGTTAAAGCTAAATTAGAACCACCAGTAACATCATATACATGATTAATTACAGTTTTATTCTCTATATTAAGAGCATGATAAGAACCACCTAAAGGCGTCCAATTAGTATAATAATCTTTATCTATTTCATAACGAATAAATAATTGATATATACCATTAGGCATACTATTACCAGGAACTCTTTCTTCAAGACTTACATTAGCTATTGGAATGTTAGCACAAACTGAATATACTTCAGGATTATCACTAGCATTAGCTCTATTTAGATTTATAGTCTTTAAAGGAATATATTCTTTAGTTATTTTTTTAGCGTTTACTTTATTATCATTATCGTCTTCATCACCAGGATTGATAACATCGTCATCTCTACCAGCAACTTCTTCAACTTTAACAATATCATATTCACCAATAGCTATAATAAGTTCACCATTTACATTATAAGTATAAGTACCTACAATTTTACCACCGCTATAAGTCCAAGCATTACCTACTTCATTTAAATCTAGAAGACCAGTAACTTCATTTTCTACACAACGATAAATATGAGAACTATGTTCACCTGTATCAGCTTCAAGGTAACTAAGTATTACAATCTCTTTCATACAAGGAATTATACCTACTATAGTACCAGAAACTGGAGTACTAAAAGCATAAGTTAATCCTTCTTCATTCGTAATATACGAATTATCAGGACTAACTTTAATGTTCTTAGCAAATACCAAACTTCCATTAGGAATAACGTTTGGAGTTTTATTCAAATTAAGTTCTTTTACTATATTCATAATTATTATCTTCTTGGGTCAAATGTTGAGTTGTAGAAGAAGTTTCTCCAACCATCAGCATTATATAAATCATTACGAACAGAAGCAATAGCTTTACTCTTTAATTCTTTCCATTGAATATAAGGATTAGTAACAGGACTACTACTTTTTAAATCATAAACTGGATGATGACTACCACGACTAAGATATTTATATAGAATATAAAAACTTATAGCTTCTAATAGAATACCATTATCATAAACCATTGGAACTTCACAATCATAATAATCATCATGATAAGTCATAGGTTCAAAACTTTGAACATTTATCCAATCAGTATCAAAGTTAAGTTCAATATGACCATTATTAGTTATTACAAAGTTTCGACTATTATCAACTCTTCTAATAGTTGCAACCTTCATAAAATTACGACCAGTTTTATTGGTATCATCTATAACAGCAATTTCAGGACTAGGTTCTACATTAGTTTTAGAACCAAATCCTGAATTACAACAACTATTATTAGCTTCAAGTTGTTTTATTTCACAACCATAATCATCAAATACTTTAATATCGGTAGCATTTAACTGACAAGGAAATATACCTATACGATTAACTATTTGAAGTCTTCTAGTTTTCTTAGCCATAGGAAGACATTTCATTTGACTAAGTGCATCAATTATCCAAGCAGCAGCACGAGGAATCCAATCACTTTCACTAAGATTAAAGTCATTATCAACTTTACCAATGATGCGCTTCAAATCCACATTTTGTTTGATTTTCATTTCTAACAAATTTAGTATACATTAATTTATCTACTTGTAAACACAGAGTTAGTTTAATTTTTAGAGATACAGGTAAATGACATATCTTTTCTTTATCACCACCAGTAAGTTTAATTAAACCTTCATTAGTATATTGTCTGACTTTTACAGAACGATAATCAATCATGCTTAGTTTATAACCATAAGCTCTATGAAGAGTACAATTACAAAGAGCAAGTTCATACCAACTTTCATCAGCTTTATAAATCCTAGGGTCAACTGCATCATATTTTAAACCATTAGCTTTAGCAAATTCAGCTTCTTCTCTATTCCAAATTCTAATGCCTTTAGCTTCAAGTTCTTTCTTATATTTATTAGTTGCGACAAAGTCACAAATCTTACAACCAGTATTGAGAACTCTATTAATGCAAACATAACCTAGTTTACCTTCTAGACGATAACCATGAGCTTTAAGAATAAGAGCATCATGTACTTTATTATAAAATATACCAATTATATTTCTATACTCAGCATAATTTAGAGCAATACATTTCTCATAAAGTTTAATCTTTTGTTCTAACTCACTCATCTTTCGTAAATCAACAGCATAAGCAACAAGTCTAAAACATAGATGTTTATGTTCAAGGTCATTACGTTTATCTTCATACATACCTTTTGCGGCATTTTCAAGACGACCATTTATATACTTGTTCTGTTGAAACTCTGGATAGTCAATTACAGGAAGAGCAAAACTGTCAACATAAGGAACAATCTTAGAACGTTTTTCAACTATATTACCAGCTAGTTCATCATAAGAAAGTCTAGCTCTTTCAAGTTCTAGAGTAAAAGCATCTTTCATATCTTGATGATACTTACTCATATTTATTGGATTAAGTCTTACAGCAGTCATACACTAATTATATTTTATAGTATTAGGAACTTCATCTGTTTCTTGATGTTGATTTAATAGTTCCCTTTTATATATTATTTCTTTTATTTGACCAATCATATCTTCACTAAGTAACCACTCGTTGTCATCATAAAGATGATTCTCAACAGTAAGGTCTCCATTAATATCTAGAATTTGATTAGGATGTTCAAAAGCTGATTCTATAACAATAGCATCTACTGGAACAATTCTATCTTTACTAGCTGGAAATAAATAAAGATATTCATTAATATAATCATAACTAATAGCACCACAAAGTCCAGGAACACTTCCTTTAAATCTAGCAGTAGTTTCTTTAATATAAGGAAACTCTCTATTAGTTTTATATCCTACAGAACTAACTCTATCAAAAGGAAGATTATTAGTAAGTCTAATAGGTCTTGGAACTTTATCTAGAGTTCTTTTAATTTTATCAAGTGGAACTCCTTCATAATCTTCAGGTAGTTCTACATCACCATCATTAACTGTAATAAGTGAAACTTTAAAACGTTGAGTATGAATCTTATCAACGTAAGCATGGTTTTCATAACTTCTACGTATAAGTTCATTACGAGTATGAATTATAGCATTACGAACTCTTTCACGTAAAGTATGATTATTAGGTTGACCTACACCATGTAAAATTTCACTAGTAAGCTGAGCAATAGAAGCCATATCAGTAGTAGTTAAATTATTAATATGAAAGCCGCCCCGTAAAAGACATGATTAGTAGAAGTTCTACCAATTACATCTTCTACGGGGCGGGTTTAATGTTTTACTTATCTTCTTTATCATCTGCTTTAGTAGCATCTTCAAATAAGAAATCAATAAGTTCAATAACACCAATATTAAAATCAGTACCAATAAGAGCTTTAATTAAATCATCTTCTTTAATAGTAGTATGTTCTACTTCTACTTCTTTATTATCAAGTTCTTTAATAAAAGCATTAAGTTTATTTTGAGCATTAGAATAATACTCAGTTACTTTAGTACGATTTTCATTATCAGTACGAGTAAAAGTATATTTACCAGCAGCTTCATCAGTTTCTTTCTTTTGAAGTTCAGCAAGAAGCTTAGACATCTCGTCATCATTGTCACCTTTAAGAGATTCTTTAGAATCTTTAATAGCTTCTTCATAAGAAGTTGCAATAGGCTTTAATACTTTTACATTCTTCCAAATAGCAATAGCTACTTCAGCAGGAAGTTCTTTAGTCTTAATTTGCTTGAGTACATTGTATGCACTAACAGCATTACTTTGTTTTACTTTAATCATAATAACTTTATTATTTTGGTGTTTAATTTATAGTGCAAATATATTAATAATATATTATTATATAACTACGTTATATATATATAATAATATATTTTAATATATTTGCAAAGTAATCACTTAAATTTCACTAGTATTTGCAGTACTTACAAGAGAAGGATTTTTCTCTAGTTCTTTAATGAAATCATTAACAGCAGTACTAACAGAAGCAACATTACTATTCTCAATACTATTATAATTAATATTAAGATTATTACTTCCGTAATAACTAAAGCTAGCTAGTTGATTACCAGTACTATTGTTTACACTACCACTATCTACACCTTCAATAGTGTCATTGTTACGAACTCGAACATTAGCATTAATACTAAGTTCATTTACAGTAGCTTCTACATTAGAAGTCATACTTACAATTTTAGTTACTTTAATTTCCATTGTGTTTAAATTTTAATTATAATATTAATATTATGATTTATATATTGGTAAAGTATACATTCCACTAACTTCTCCAACAAATTTAAAATTAAATGCTTCATAATAAGTATTATGGTCTCTTCTATCAGAATCTAAAGTTAAAGATATATTCCAATTATTAATTTTATATTGAGGATAGTCTTCTATCTTATTTACAATAGGTATCTGTGTTGTAGTAAAACCACCATATTCATTTTCTGCATCTTCTTTTGTAGCATAAGCAGTTAATATTACATTTTCTGTACTTACTTTTAAATAACGTTTTGGATCATAAACATTTATATTAGTTGCTACAGGTATTGACAGATTATCTAATTCAGTTTGACCAAATGAACTTATATTAGCTCGTAAATTTACTAACGAAGTAGTACCAAAATCTAACGTAAAACTAAATTCTATATATTTATCTGCTGATACAATATATCCATTATTACCATCTATATAATAATGTCCTCCATAATACGTATTAACAGTAAAATTAGTAACTTTTACTTCTACTGTAGTATAATATGTAGGTTTTCCTTTAGTACTTATAGTAACTTTATTAAATAGATAGCCAGAAATATCTATAGTTTGTCCAGTAACATCATTATTTATAGGACAAGGTGTTACAGATGTATAAAAATAATTATCATCAACTCCACCAACAGGACATAATAGTCCTGCTATATAAATTTCATCATTAACTTCACTTTTAAAACCTAAACTATTACTACCATTATTACTATTAATGGATTGATTTTTAAAATTAACAATAAACTCACTATCAGGTATTTCATCATTATAACTAACAGAAGCATTATTTATAGGAACAGTACCTGAAAGATATTTCATACGTTTTTTGGTTTTATTATATATACATACAGCAGGATACCATTCTTTATTAAAAGCAGATAATAAAGCTAGTATATCTTCAAAAGATATAGTATTCTTTGAATTTATAGGTTCATATCCAAAATAAAATCTTAAATAATAAGTTTGGTCTAAATATATAGTATCTCGTATACCAGTAGAAAAACGTATAGGGTCTTGATAACTATAATCTCCGGTATTATAACCAATAAAATCACTAAGTCTATAGGGAGATTGACTAGTTCCAAAAGGCATATTATAATTCCATGTACCTTTAATACTTAATTCTTCAAATGAACTTACTGTATTAATAGTGTATACTTGGTCACTTAAACTATTATTACCTAACCACCAACCTCTACTTGAAGAACTCCAACTTTGTTTATCTGAATTTAAAGTATCTGTAACAAAAGGTTTATTATAAAGATTGACAGGTTTATATTTAGAATATGGATTTAAATTCACACTCTTACAAAGAGTAGCAAGGTCATTACTACTCTCTCCAAGAGCTTGTTTAACATCATCAATGCTAACAGGAGCACTAATAATTCCAGTTTCACTATTGTAAGACATAATTTTTATGTTTTAAATATTCAACTTCATTTTCTAATTCTCTAACTCTAGCTTTAAGTTTATCAACTTCATCATCTATTTCAGTTAAAGCACCAAAAGCAAGACTAATAAGTTTAGGATTCCAATAGTTAATCTTTAGATAACCATTATCATCTTTAGCAATTATATCTTTAAGTAATGGATTATTTACATTTTGAGCAATAAAACCAATACTATGTTTATGGTCACGAATATAATCAAATTCATAAGTACCACCAATACTTTTAATAACCTTTAAACAATTAAGTTTGGTAATGTTAGTTTTAAGACGAACATCAGAAGATTGATAAGCTGTAACTCCACCTTTAGCAAGAATACTATTAGGGAAGTAAGTATTCATATTATAATCATAATTATATATATGACCAGTAGTACTAATATTATATCTTCCAGACCCATTACCATATTTTGTTAAAGCCAAAGCTCTAATTCTTGAAATACTACCATTACGTAATGATGTATGACTACTAAGATGACTAAATACTAATCTTACATAACGATAACTATTGTTACCTACATTTACATTTAAAGGACCAACACAAATGTCACATCTATGAGGCCAACCAGTAAGTACTTTAGAAACATGTTCTGTGTAAACACCACTACTATTTCCAAAATATACTTGGCATTTAATGTTAACTCCATTGTTTACATCAACACTTATCCAAGCAAGTTCTTGATAAACTCCAGGAGGTATTTTAATAGTAACTCTAAGTTGATTTTTCTTTATTTGAGTAAGTTTATCAGAATCGCTATTACCATTCATAACATTATTACCTAAATAGAAATTTTCCGTATCAGAATTATCATTTATAAGATTAAATAAATAATTAGGATTATCAGTATATGTAGTCCAAGAACTTCCTCCATTTGCTGAATATTCTAAGCTTATATTATTATGTTCGATACCATTAAACATATTAGTAACATTAGCTCCAATACTACCATCCCAATTATTAATATCAGTACCAAATCCGTTTACATCAGTATTAGTAAACATTATAGCTCTAGAAATAAGCATATTGTTAACTTGAACTTTACCGTTAAAATTACTAGTACCATTAACATAAAAATTATAACCACAACTACTAGAAGAATATAGTCTATTAATCATAACTTGATTATGTTGGATAGCAAGAGCAGGAGTCATATTTATATATCTATCAGAACTAATATTACTATAACTTTCACCATTTGTAAGCATAATAGCAGTATCTTGATTTTGAGTAGCAATAACTAAAGCTTCATTTCCTGAAGTTTCATGAGCAAACCAACTTGACCATGTAGCATTTAATGAACCACGTATAGTTAATCCTACTTGGTTTGATTCACCTATAATAGTATCTGAAGCATAAATATTACCTGCAACATGAAGTTTATAATTAGGTGAAGTAGTTCCAATACCTACATTACCATTATTTATAATTTCAAGAAAAGATGAATTTGAATAGGCTTTTCCTATTTTAAATGTGTCATAAACGGTTTTCGTTAATTCCCATTGAGAATTTATTACACCAGAATACGACCCAGCTTTACAACCAAGCATTATAGTACAACATTCATTACTATTACCAACAATTCTTATACCTTCATTATAATTACCAAAATTAGATGCTCTTTCTATTTGTAATGTTCCATTAACATTACCAGTACCATCAAAACTTTGCCCCCAAATAGTTCTAGGAGTTTGAAGTTTAGTTGCAGAAGCTACATTAAGATTAGATATGTTAGTACCATTAATAAGCAAATCATTACAATCTAGTCTTAATGTATTAGCTGTTTTAATAGTCATACCAAAGTAATCACTAATAGTAGTACTATATACCCCAGTATTTGGATACCTATGGTCAAATCCATACCAAGGATGTGTATGAGTACCGTCACTCCATACATCATTCCAACTACCCCAATTTACATCACCATTAAACGTTCTGCCATCAGTAGCATGATACGAATCAACAGTATCGGCATTACCAGCACTACTAGCATAATTAACACTAATATTACTAACACTTTTAGTTGTCCCACCAACTGTTATACTAATACCATTATTAGAATTAGATAGAGCAGTAAGAAGACCATTAGCATGTATACCATCTACTGTATCAGCGTTACCTCCATTAGCAGGAAGAGTAGTAGGTATTTGACTAGTTAAAGCTAGAGTACCTGTAGCTCTAGGAACAGTTATATCATTTCTTATAGTTTCTGAAGTTGAAGTAGTATCATACCATCTAAAATGAATTTCTTCATTATCATTGTCATCGCCTACTGCTATTTCTAAAGTTCCACTATTAACATAAGTTTCTAAATGTCTAATCCATCCACTATCACTATTTGAATTACTATTATATGGGTCAGCAAATGCTATACCGTTAGAATAAAGAATTGTTCCACGGCATGAAGTATTATATGCTAATCCACTAGGTATACCTGATACAAGAGTAAGTCTATTATTATTACCTCCAGCAGTACCGACACCTTGAATCCAAATACGCTTGTTATGAATAACAAGTTGTTTATCAAGGTTTATATTTGTATCACTAAACCATAACTTAGCACAATCACTTTCACTACTATTATATAACGCTATACCACTAACATGGTCTGAGTTGGCAGGTTTAATACAAAATATACCAGCGATATTATGGTCACCAATATAAGCATCATCTCCTACTAAATACCAAGTATTATTATCGAATTTAGGATAACGACTATCACTAAGTCTACTATCATCAATAGTAACATAATTTGCTAAACTTTGATGAGAAGTCAAAAATGTAGCACCTTTAGTAAAAGTAATACTAGTTCCATTTTTACTAACACTAGTAATAGCATTACCTGTTCCAGTTACAGTTATACTAGTAGCACCATTATTTTCAATAGCAGATATTCTACTATGAAGTTTATAAATAGAACTAGCACTAGCTATTTTACTTCTTTCGTTTTGAGGGTCAGAAGCAATAGCAGTACTATAAGGAATTATAGTTCCGTTTAGTCCACCTCCACCCCCCGTAGAAGGCGTATATGTTCCGTAAGCACTAACACCACCTTGTACTCCAAGATGAGCTGTTTTATTACTACTAGCACTAACTATTTCAAGTATATTAGGGTCTCCACTCTTTGTTCTAAGAATTATATTACCAATTTGAAAAGAACCACCAGTATTACTATCTCCAATAAATAAACCAGTAGGAAGATTATTACCACCTTCAACACCACCTAAAGGTAGAACACTAAGTCTGCTAAAGGTTTTCATTGGAGTAACATAATCTATATTATTAAAATCTGTAGTATCTTGATTAGCAGTATGTAAATAGAACAATCTAATATAGTAGAACATTGTTACCATACTAGTACCTTGAAGAATAAAACTATTGAAGTTTCCACTAAGTACACCATCAGCATTCCAATGAATATTTCCTCCAGCTAAATAACCAGTACCATCATGTCGAAGAAGACTCATAGCATAATCAGTACCAGGAACTTTAGTTTCAAGTTCTTCACTAGTAAAAGTATCACGGTCTACCATAGGACCACCATACCAAGCAGCTATAGAAGTTTTATCTCCTTTTACAATACCATTTATACCAGCTGTAACTTTTTTATCAACATCTTTAAGTTGAATTGCGTTAGCAAGAACTAAACCTCCATTAATTTCTGTTGTTTGATTAAGAGCATCTTTAAGATATTTGTATGAAGTAATATCAGTACCCATACCACTAAGTATATCAGCTTGACAAATAGCAAGATATTGTTTAACTGTTTTAATCTTCTCTTGAAGGTTCCTATATTTAGTATTAGCTTCTCCTATATTAACTTTAGTTATTTCAGTATCAGCGTCTATAAGTGTATTAATAAGATTCTTATATTCAGTCCAAGCTGTTTTCATAACAGTATTGGCTTCTTCCAACTTACCTTTATTAGCATTATTGTTAGTAAGATATTTAGATGTAGTAATATTATTAACTTGGTCTATAACAGCAGCAACTTCATTACTAGCTTGATTTAACAAGTCAGTAAGTCTAGCTTTCTCAGAAGAATCAAGTACTCCATCTTCAATAAACTCATTAAACTTATTATTAATACCAGGAATTGTTATATTATTAATAGTATTAATCTTCTCATTTACTACATCAATAGCTTTATTTAATTCAGTTGGACCAACGTAACGAACTTTCTTTTTCCAATTAGTTTCATCAAAGTTTGTATTCTTAGAAACAGCAGTAAGCATATCTCCTTTATAATACTTAACACCATTAATAGTAGCATCTTCAGGAAGAATCCAAAGGTCACGTTCTTTATAACCTTTACTTATAACACCAGTTCCAGCTTTAGCATCAGCATAAGAATCTACAAATATAGAAGACTTACCATCTATAGTATCGAATACATCTTTAGGAATATCCATTTGTTCCCAAGCACTACCATTCCAATAATTAGTAGTACCATTACTAGTATTATACCAAATGTCACCTTCATGAGAAGCTTTATTTGTCCAATCAGTACTAGGGTCATCTACTTGATACCAAGTTTCAGCTTTACCATCAAGCTGACCTTTAATACCAACAAGTTCATCATTTATAGCATTCTTAAAATCATTTAAAGCTTTATCGTCAGATTTAACCCAATCAGTTCCATTATAAACCCAAGTTTCAGTTTTATCACCAACTTGTTTAATCCATAAATCACCTTTATCAAAAGGTTCAATTGGAGTAGTATCAGAATAGAATATACGACGTTTACTATCAGCTAAGTCTCCAGCAGCTCCAGCTTTATCATCTGCAGCTTTAGCAGCTTTCATAGCTTTATCAAAGTCTGCATCTTTTATTTGTATCCAAGTAGTACCAGTCCAACGATAAGAATGATTGTTTTCAATATCATAAAATATATCACCAATATGTTCTGAACGAAGGTCATCAGTATTCCAAGTATTAGCAGGAGCATTATCTACAGTAGGTTCATAGCCATAATACCAAACAACAATACTTTGGTCTTTTTGTCGCTTAACTTCATCAACAAGATTACTAAACTTAGTTTCGTATTCATTAGTCCACTTTTGAATAGTAACAATAGCTTCAGAATAACGAGAAGCTAAAACCCAATCATTAGCATTGAAAGAAGTTTTATTATCTGCAACAGCTCTAGCTATATCATTATTGAACTTTCCTTCAAGAGTAGCATTAACCCACATATCACCAACTTGATAATTAGTAGGTTTAATCTCGCCATAGAAGACTTTCATCTTACCATCAGCTGTAACTTGAGCTCTATGAGCAGCATCAAGTGCAGAAACAATATCGTTATCCTTAATACGATTCCAACGATAAGGATTAATATCATCATTGTATTTTGTAAAACGATAAGCATAACCAGTAGTTTGGTCATAATACAAATCACCTATATGTATTTTCTTTAATTCACTAGTATTCCAATTTACAGCAGGAAGATTATCAAGAGTAGGTACACCTTCATAAAACCAAGTTTCAATAGCACCATCAGTTTGCTTTTGAAGGTCTTTAATTACTTGAGAATTATTAATAAGATTATTTACAGTGTCTTGATCAACTCCACCATTTTCTTTGATGTATTGGTCAAGGTCTTTATCTCCAATACTAGAACCTATTTCAAGATTAGCTTTAATATTAATCTTACCGTTCTTATATTTAATATAAGTTTTAGGATTCTCACCTTTATCTCCAATATACATATCACCATATACATTGAAGAAAGCTTTACCGTTATAAACACCAAATTCTACATACTCTTTATTAAGTAAAGTATAATAATTTATTCCAGCATAAAGAGTAATACTAGGAGCATAATTATCAACAGCATTAAGAACTAAAGCTGTTTGGCGTTGAGTATCATTTAATCTATGTCCTAATTGATTAAGAACATCTCCTGGAGCAGGAGCATCAGAACCAGAGTCAAAATCTATTTGACTTAAATCAACATAATGATATTTCTTACCATCAATATCTACAGTATCAGAACTAACATTAACCACAAGTCTCCAAAGATAACTATTTTCTACTTTATGATAAGTGCCTTTCTTAACGTTGAAAGTTTTAGCTTGAGCTTGGTCACCAACTTTCCATTTATTATCTATTTCTTCACCATCTTGTTCACCAAGAAAATAACAACGATAAACTTCTTGATTAAGAGTTTCATTTACAAGATTACCTTCTGCATTTTCTACTTGAGAAATACTCCAAACATCAGTGTTCTCGTCATGCTTAAATACTGGAGCATCTATCCTAATTCTATCTACATAAGCAACTTTAATACTACCGGCAGGAGAAATAACTAACTTACCACCAATAGTATCAACATTAAGTATTTGAAGAGTTTCAAATATAGCTTTAAGACGAACATAAAGATAATCTGTAGTAAGATGTGTTTTACCTATTTGGTCTACAGACCAATTACCTCCTGTATAAGCAGTAGGTTTACCAATAGTTAATCCATTAAGAAAATCATATATTCCATTAATAACTTCATCATTTAATTTCTTAGGATAAAGAGAATCACTCTTTAATGCAGAATAAACATTAGCATTACTAGGAACTTTATTACTAGTAGTAGTTATAATATTAACACCTTTACTATAACCACCACCAATAACACCATTATCAAGACGAGAAATAATATCTTGATTAAGTTGAGCTTGAGAAAGTTTATATGCGTAATCCCACCAATTAGTTGTAGATTCAAATAGTCCATCGTTAACAATCTTATAAATCTCACTAATTGTAGGTTTACGAGTACCATCAATCTCTTGAATAGTTGCAGAAGCACTAATAGTTTCCTGGATTTCATTAATATCAGGAGTTACTGTAGTAGCTTTAACTACAACTTCTGTAGACTCTTGAGAAGGACTATTTGCGTCTATCTCATTAATAGCAGGAATTTTACTCATATTATTATTAATTATATTAGTAAAAGGAGGAGGACTTTCACATCAAAATACTTTAGTAATTTAAACATCAATCAGATTAATAATTTAGTTATATATGCCTCCTCCTTTATTTGTATTTTAGCTTATCAAACTTTGATATAAACATTGCCATATACCCACTTTATTTAGCTTCTAAGCGTGCTTGATATACGTCCGTTATTAGTTAATCATAAACTAACTGAAAGTCACTTAGAACGTAAATTTCAAAGAAATAAAAATCTTAAATAACATTTTAACGTCTGCATTATACGTAAAACCCTCAAGACTAATCTCTAGCCTTGAGGGTCACGGACACACATCTAGCATCGCAAGAAGCAAGGATATTTATAGTTGAATAATACCAGCAGTTCTAAGTTGATTAAGTAGAGTGTTGACAACGCCAGCAAGACTTGCAACAGTTGCAGTTTCAGTATCAACATTTACTATGTTTGTAATAGCTTTAACTCCACCAAGAGTTGTCTTAGTAGCAGCAGGTAAAGTATACTTTGTAGGTTTAGCTAATGTAAACTCACTAACTTTAGTAACACCACCATCAGTACTAATTTTGTATGTTACAGTATGACCTTCATCTGTTATAATAAAAGCATTACCTCCATTAGCAGGAAGCCAACTTGCTGTACCATAAGCATGATTAATATTGGTAAAAAATGTATGTTGAGTGCTGCCAAGTTTAGCAATATTAGCAGCTTTAATTTCCTCGTCAATACCTACACCAAGTTCAATAATTTCATTAGAATTATTGAAGTCATTAAGTTTAACTCCTAAATTACTAATATCAGTTTTTGCAGTACCAAGCTCTTTATTGATAGTATCAACTTTAGTTTCTATTTCAGTAATATCAGCTCTATATTCTTGATTAAGAGCTTCTTTAAGAGTATTCTTATTATTAACAGAAAGAGCTAAACCATCAATAGCTTTATTTATTTTTACATTATCCATATCAATTTATTTTATTATCAATATTCTTATAATCATAACCAAACTTAGATAAGATTGGTTTAATAATCCAAGTCCAACTTACAGGAGCGAGTATAGAACTATTTACAATAAGTTTTACATCAACACCGATAGCATAATATATAACACTAACAATTACTATACTAAAAAGCAATGTAAGTTTTTTAATTGTTCTAGTTACATTACCACGACAAAGATAAATAAGTACAGTAACTAGTAAATAAGTTAAAACATTAACTACTATACAATAAGTAAAATCAAAACTATTTATTACTTGTTGTATTATTTGATTTATCGTTTCCATTATCATTATCTTTAATTGCTGCAAATATACTTTTTTATTAGCAATATCAGCAGTAACTATATATTAATTAACACAATTAAAGCAGCCAATATTTATATTAATACTAGCTGCTTCAAATTATTAATGTTATCGACAATTATACCAATCAACTTGAATACCTTTACGACACATGTCTGCATACCAACGATTAAAAGCTATTCCATCATAACCATCAACATCATCTATTGCATCTTTTACATATAGACATAAATGCAATCCATCAGGAACACTACTACCTAAGTAATCAGCTTTACACATGTTAGCTACAAATACTGCATCATAAGGATTATCATTATTAGTTAAATGAACATTTGATTGTTTCATCATGTTATCTAACTGTTCTCTTGTTATAGGTTCAAGAGCTACTTCTGTTCCGTTACTATCTCTAGTAGTCATTTTACTAGTTGCAAATTCAACTAGTTTACGATTAAAATGTCTACCATTATAACGAAGATAAACAACCATATCTTCAGGAAGTTCATCATAAACATCAAAACCTTCTTTATACATAAGCTTAGTTATTATAAACGCCCCGTAGAAGGCATAGTTAGAGAAGACTTACCACTACACTCTTCTACGGGGCGGATTTCATATTAATAACGTCCATAACGACCACGCTCACGATGCCCATATTCTTCTCTTTCGTGATAACGTTCTTCATCGTCATAAGGATTATGACTTCTATACTGAGGGTCATCGTCATAACGATTATCCTTTCTTCATACTTATCAAGACATTCTTCAAGTTCTTGAAGTTCCATTTTCATACGTCTAATCTTTTCTTTAAGTTCAGACTTATTCATATTACGTTGTACCATGATTATCATAATTTTAATTTTTAGTTACAGCAGCTAGAATTTTAGCAATATCACCTTTCATTCCAGCAACTTCATTTTCGATACCTGCTATTCTTTCGTCACGTGCTTTGTCTTTAGCAAATTGAGGATTAAGTTCTTTAAGAACTTCTTCACATTTACTTATTTGATTTTTATAATCTTCAATATGTTCTACGACATAATTAGCATGTTGCAGAGTAGCTTCTACTTCAGATTGGATAGTTTGTTTACTTTCAGCAATAATAAGATTACCATTGTTGTAACTAACAGAAGTGTTATTAGCTGGAACATTGTTATAATCGACATTACTACCATCTACTTTAACCTTTAAATTTACAACCATCATATTAGTGCCATCAGTAGCAAATATAGGTGTAGTAGTTCCAACAATTTCACCAATCTTAAATTCTATACCATTAGTCTTGTTTAAAATATAAACTCGACTACCTTGATTAAGACCTGAAAACATTATACTATGAGTTGAAGTTTATTATTTTGTTTATCAAATATTATAATGTGAAGACCTGCTGTAAGAGCAGTAAGAGGGTCTCCATCACTTGCCAAGAGAGGAAGAGTACTATTATTAACCATAATTTCAAAACCAGTTGCAGTGGTTGTAGCTGCATTAAAATTAATTACCATGATACCAACAGCTCCCATAGCTCTGAAAGTATGATTAGGCATACTAAAACAGCATTAGCAGTAGCACTGCCAGCAGTCGTTTGAGTAGCAGCTACTAAAGGTATACCTCCACGATTACCAATGAATTCATTAAAAGCCATAATATTACCTCCTATAATTTAAAACCAAAAACCGTTAAGATTGTTACCACAATTGCACATACCATATTGATAAGCTACACAATTAGGTACAGCAGTAAATGGTTGATAAGGAACTGTTACAGTCTGAGGTTGAGCACACTTAATCTCATTTACAGCCTGAGCAATAGGATTTACAGCAGCAGCAATTTGCTGAGCAATTACTCCACTTTGATGTTCAGTAGTCAACTGAGTTTGCAGAGCATTAATCTTATCCTGCATTGCAGACTTCTCAGAAGCATCAAGTTTGGCGATAATTCTATCACCAATACCATCAATGGACTTATCTAAGTTACAAGTCTGGTCACGAAGAGCATAACCTACATCAGAGAATCCACGACTTACAGCACTGCCTACATCACTAACACTTTGCTTAATAGTATTAGTTTGCTGAATAGTAGCAATTTGATTCTGATAATTACCTTCAGTAATAGCATTCTTTAAGTTGCAGCAGCAAGTAGCCAACTGATTAGCAAGAGTCATAGTATTCTGAGTACCAGCATTAAGCAGAGCACCAGTAGAAGAATCAATCTTACAACCAACTTGAGCAACACTATTATTAACCTGGCAAATAGCTGATTGAATCATGTCAGCCTTAGTACCAAACATAGTAGCTAATCTCTGAACAGCAGAACCATTACCATTAATAGCTTGCATGATAAGGTCTCTACCATCATTATTATTTACCATATTAGCAAGAGGACCAAGACAACTACCACAATTCTGACCCATATTGCCAAACAATCCACCATTACGCATAAGAGGATAGAGGAAGAACAAGAAGATTATCCAAATCCAATTACCACCACCAAAACCTCCATTACACATAAGTAAAGGAAGCAGACTGTTAACATCGTTAGAAGTCTGACGAGTTCCACCATCAGGGAACATAAAAATTTTAGAATCATCCATAACTTTACAATAATTATTAAGATTAATAAAATAACGAATAGTACATTAACTAGTATTTTGTACGTTGTAAAGATAAGTATAAACTTCATTATACACAAAAAGATGATAATCGGATTTTGTTCCAATTATCATCTTAATTAATTGTATCACTACTATGATACTTATTTTCTTTTTATTTTCTATTTAAATGAAAATAGGCTCAACATCCTTATTAAGAAGTGTAGCTTCAGAAGTAGCAAGTCTAAAAGCTCTAGAATTTTCATAATAATCATTACTCATTTTAAGCAAATGTCTAGTAGCTTGAACAGTTTTATTTAGAATAAAGGCTATAGTACTAATTGTAAATCCAGCATGAACCATTTGTTCAACAACAAGACATCTAGTTAATACAACATTTTCTTCTCTAGACTTTCCTACTATATCTTCTCTTGTAATAGACTTTGCTCCATCAATTCTAGTAACAGCACAACAACTAATAACATTGTCTATTACTTTCCAAATTAATTCTTCTTTCTTATTCATAAGCAAATTCTTAGTATCTAATTGCTTATTCTCCATCTTCTTTAGTTTTAAAATTTACTTCTCCAAATTTATTAGCTATTTGTTTATTTACATAGTCAATATAAAGATTAGCTAGTTTAGTATTACCTAAAGCGTAAGCAGCACAAGCAGCTTGGAATATATTCCAACAGTTAAACATTATACTACCATCACCTTTACAACCATAAGAACAATCATTAAGAATCGCTTCACCAGATTGACTAATGACAGTAAGTAATTTTATATATGTATCTTCCCATTCTTTAGGAACAGAAAGAACAATCATTTTTTCATCATTCATAACAATATAACTTTATTATTAAACTTAGCAATATCAAAACCTTTAATTTTATCAGAGTTATTAAGTACTGCTTTGTACATACTAATAGTAGTAAGTTTAAGTACTTTATTTCTGTTAACTATAAAACCTTGAGCAGCTAGACACTCAAGAGTTTTAACAACTCCTTCTTCTAGCTTCTCAAGGTTATCTATAATGTCGTTTTTGTTTATCATAAGAACATCTTATTAAGAATTAAACATTTTGTTATTTATGTATATAGAATATTCATTAGTAAGAATAAGTAGTTTATTACTTATTTGACTAATTCTATTTATAGAATCTTGACCATCATAAATGATAGCAAGACATTCATTAGTTACAGCATCAATCCACTCTTCTTTTAGTTTAGTAGCTACACAAATTCCATCCAATTCATAAGCAGAGAAAACATTATAAAGTTTATAATACTCTGTACTAATCACTTTGAATAAGTTTTGTTTTATCAATAGCTTATTTTGTTCAATATTGTTATGAATAATAATTTCATGACAAGTATTAGCAACAGCCCATTTAAAACTATCAAAAGCAGTACAAATAGCATTCTTTACTTTATTTCGTTCTTTAGTCTCAGCATCTTGAAAAGCTTTGTCTAGGACACTATTAAGTTTAACTACGTTTTCGCTTACTTGCTTTACAGCAGTAGCTATTTCAACGATAGGTCTATTTCGGTCTTTAGCTTTAAACAAATCAACAAGCTTAATAATAAGAGTATAAGCAAGATAAACTCCACTACTAATAAGCACTGTAATATAAGAAGTATCTTTTATTGATTCAGCTATTATATCATTGATTTGATTAAATTCTTCCATAATGAAAATAAAAAAGGAGAACCTCCCCGTAGAAGATGGATAGGTTCTCCTTGAACAACTAATACTTATTAAAATGCAAGAATAGTATCAAGCTGACCAGTAAGTGTAGTATTGTCTGTAGGAACAACAATAGCTAACTCTTGAATAGGAGCTTCGTCACGAGTACGACCATACTTTCTTGGATACTTGAATTGGATTGAGTACATCTTGTAGTTCTTATCTTCTACTTCCATAGGATAACCTGGATAAATAGAAGCACCATCAAGATATACATTAGAGAAACCACGATTCTGAGAACAGAAAGAAGCAAGATTCTTTACATAAGCTGCATCAAGTGTTGGAGCAACAGCAGCAGTAATAGTAACTTCAGTACCAACCAAATCATCACTGGCAATAAGATTCCAACCTTGATAATTCTTCTCAGCTGCAATAGTAATAGTAGCTTCACTTACAGTTACTTTAAGACCATCAAGTTGCTCATTGCCAGCTTCAATCATATTAGTGAATTGTTTACCAAGTGACTTAGCCATAGCAGCAGCAGTAGTCTTATGTGAACCATTATCTGTAACAGTCCAAGAATAACGCTCATGCTTTTCAGTACCAAGCTTAATAAGCTGAAGTGTATAATCTTTACCTGCAACAGGCTCTGGAATAGTAAGCGTTGCATTAAACTTCGTACCTGCTTGAGGATTAGAAATTGTAACACGTGCAGAAGCAAAATCAATAGGAATTACAATTGCTTGACTATTAGGACGACCATAAGCAATACTAAAATCAGCAGCAGGAGCAGCAGCAAGCCAAGCAGAATCATTATCATTCTGCCACATACCAATAGTACCAGCAGCTACCTTGGTCAAGTCTTGTGGTTTACCAGTATCAGTAAGAACTGCATTACTAGTACAAATAAATAATTGTCTCATTATTACTTAAATTATAAATTACGTTTAACTAACGAGAATTAGGTTCATAACCTTCATCTCTAGCATTATTACGGACATTCTCACGTTGTTGTTGCTGTTGAGCACCTTGAGCACCTACAATACCACCATTAAGAGCAGTACGATACAAATCAACAGCATGCTTAACAATATCAACGTGCATACTCTCAGGAAGTTCACAATCTACGTCTGTACCACCAATGTCTTCATTAAACTTAACAATACCAGGCTTACCAATATAAGATAAACGAATTTCATTTACTTCAAGACCATTTCCAAACTTATAAGCATCTGGTGTAGTCTTAGTATTAGCATCAGGTTTATCAATGTAAAGTTCAATAGTGTTATCATGAATAGTAGCAACAGGACTTCGAAGAATTGGAGCCATTACAAAATCATTAACAACATCAGCGAGATATTGGTCATCTACAAGACGAATTGGGAATATATTAGTAGTAAATGAACTACTACCTTCAGCTTTAACATAATCAATGCTCAAATCTACAAGGAAGAAATACTCAATCTTATTAGGTCTACCATAATCTGCACTACCAGGAGTAGCATATACGTTATCACCTTTTTTAATTGTAGTTTCTTTAGCTTCGCTAGCTATACCAAAATTATCAAGAGGAAGAATATAACTTGCAATGTAATTAGTCTTCGCAGTAGGAAGTTGAACTTTAGCTTTCCATACTTTATAAAGACTTTTAAGAGCATTAACTTGATTAAGCTTTGAGTTATCAGTGATTACTCTATCACTGGTAGAACCAATGTTTTGAGCAATCACTTGATTTACTGTGTCCGAAATGGAGTTGTTCAGCAACAAGTCTATCTGTGAAGGCAGTATTGCTCTCACATTCTGCATACCCATTTGTTGGGCATAGTTTCTGAACATTTGGTGCATTTCAGCAATAGTCATATCTTTATCAATTAAAAGAGTTTTAATTTGTTTTCCAACTTATTCTTTAGTCCGTTATTGTCAGGGTTCTTAAAGAATGCAATAGCATCATTAATATTAGCACCAACAAACAGACCATCAGGAGTATTGATTTGTTGATTATACTCTGAACGAACAAGTTCACCTCTAGTAATAAGAATTTCGATAAATGCTTTATCGAGAAGATTCTTGTCAGTAACTATAGAATTAAACTTCTTAGGGTCTTCAGTAGCGAACTTCATAAGGTCATCAACTTGTTCAAGAGTAGTCTTATTAAGACCATCAGAAATATTAAGACCATTAGTTCTACAATACTGAATATAAGTAGCACTAACTTTACTAGGTGAAGATTGAAGTTCAACAAGACGTTCAATAGCCTTCTTACGTTCAACAATAAGCTTAACCTTACGATTCTCTTCTTTAGCAACATCTTTAATAAAGAAACGAAGAGTAGCATCACTATTAATAAACGCTTCATCTTTAGCTACATCAGGATAGTTAAGACAATGACGCCAAATAATATATTCCTCTACGTTATCAGGCATACCATACTGGTACTTAGTTTGCTCAAGACGAGTAATAGCTTCATCACGTTTAACAGCAGCTTTATAAAACTCTGCTTCATTAGAACGGTCTACCTTTTCATAAGCTGCAAGAATTTTATCTTCCTCAGCTTTAACAGTGAGATAATCTCTTTTATGATTATAATGGAAAGAAATATTAAGTTCCTTATCTCCATCATTAACATCAAAGAAAATGTTATTAAGATAACCTTTAACTCTAGTAACGAAGTCTGGATGATTAGCAGCAATACCGATAATCTCTGGATAATAAGCAGCTAGCTCACCTTTATTGCTCATAAGAATACGTACAGACTTAACAGAAGAACCTATAGTAGCTTTAGGCTTACCAAGAGCTTGCATATTAATTCTACGATAAGCAGAATAATTACGAACAGAAGAAATAACTACAGTCTTCTTTTCAAAATATGGAGCTTCAAGTTCTGCCTCAAGAGCAGCTTTTTCTTTAGCTTCTAATTCAGCTTGTGTCTGGTCTGTTGAAGAAGTTGAATCTTCAACATGAGTATTATTATTTTCACTATTTGCAGGACTTCCGATTGGAATATCAATTTTAATATCAGTCATAGCAATCAAATTTTTAAAATATTAGAGTACACACTTGAGTTGGAAGAACTTAGTGTTACGGTCAACTTGAAGACCATAAGAATCCTTAACCTCATAACGAGATACGTCAATGTCTGTAGACAGAGTATTAGCAGGGAAACCACCCCATGATGCAGGAATTGGAGTAAGACCCTTAACAACTCCAGCAATATGCGCTTGACCCTTCATACGTACCTTACGAATATTATTGTGACCATCATAAGAAGATGTATCAAGCATAAATGCTTGGTGAGAAGTCATTGGAAAACCAGTACGAGGATGGATATAACCATTGTCACGAGCATTGTCTGCAAAAGTACCACGGTCAAGGAAACCAAGATGCTTGAGAGTAATCATATGACCATCAACAGTCTTATACTGACGGAAGTAATTACCATAAGAAAGACCACTCTTAGATTCACTAATCATCTTGTCACCAAGAGGAGTAACAAAACCATTATCACGAGCATCATTCTTAACAGCACGGTCAAAGTCCTCAACAAAACCTTTACCACAAGCAAGAACTACATCCATATTACCGGTATCAGTATTGCGGTCAAGAATATCACCGATAGTACGATTCAACTTATTAAGAGTAAGTTCCTCTCCATAAGTATCATAGTTACTTTCACGACAAATCTGTTGCATACCAGCAGTATGTGGAATAGGCTGACCATTGTCTTCATCAATAAGAGTAATCTCACCGTTTACAGTCTTATTATATTCTGCAAACCAAAGACGCTCTTCATTCATAACACGTTGCTGAAGCTCAAACTGACGCATCTCCTCATTCATCCAAAGATTAGTAGTACCACCACCACTAGTCTTAAACTCATAAGTAACAACAGTATTACTAATATTACCAGCAATCTCTTTACTATAACGATGGAACTCAAGTTGAGAAGTCATCTTACCAGGTCCCATAGTATTAGTACGATTACCCTTTGAGAAAGACTCTGGAATAGTAGGAGCAGTCAAAGACCAAAACATACCTACACCAAGATTCTTAGCTACATTAACGTAAGTATTTGGATTAGGATTTGTAATACGAAGACGATACAAATAACCACCATGAGAACCATGACCAAGGTCTTTCATAATACGAACTTGAGTTACACCATCAGGAGCAATCAAACCATACTGCTCAATGAACCAGTGTGTCTTAAACTCAACTTCAAAAGTAGCACCACCTTTACCAGGAGTAGTATTAGCAGTGTTAAACCAAAGTACAGAATCATTGAACTTCATACGACCCATAGTCTTCCAAGTCCAATCAGTAGTAGCAATATCTACTACACCAGCAGTACCTTGTCCTTCTGTAAGGAAATTAAGTGGGAATCTATCATCATCCATACCAAAAGTATAGGTGAGCATAGAATTAATCTCACTAGGTTTGGTAAGCATAAGATGAGCAATAGTTTCTTCATTAGAATAACCACGGTCATCATAGTTACCACGTTGCACTTCACGAATTGCGTACATAGTTATTAATTAATTAATTAAACATTTAGCTAAATTGAATATTATCAATAGCTTTATTATTATTAGTTTGTGGCTTAGTAATTCGTACAGCACCATGACCTTTATTTCCTTTGGCAACAAGCTTTAAAGTTTTAACCTGCTCATTATTAATAGCCATTTTAACAAGGTCTTTATAAGTTCCACCTGTGAACATTAACCAAGCACTAAGTAATTCTTGATTAGTAGCTTCCTCTGGAGATTGATTAGCAAGAGCACGCTCATAAGCAGTAGCAATATTACCATCTTCATCTTTAATACCACGAGAAAGATAATCATAGAAATCATTTGGAGTAACAGTAACTTTCTGTCCATTAACTTCTTTAACAAGAGATTCAGGAAGTTTATATCCTCCAATTTCACGTTTATCAATAGTATCTTTAATACCTTTCCAATAAGCAATAGTTTCAGCTTCTTGTTGTTGACGATAAGCTTCAGCTTGTTTAGCTTCATTCTCATCACGTTGCTTATCAGCATTTTGAAGGTTAGCAAGTTGAGCTTTAGCTTCATCATAAAGACCACCAGAATCTTTAAGATACTTAATGTAATTATCATTAAGAGAAGCATTACCAAACTCTTTAGCAGCAACTTTAATAATAGCAATCTGTTGCTCTTCAGACTTCTCATCAACAGTAATACCTGAACGGTCAGGACGTTCACCAAAACCACGAGGGTCACCACCATTTACAGTAAGATAATCAACAAACTGCTTGAGAATAGGATTGTCAACAAATACTTTATTGACAGCAGCAGAAGCTACTTCATTAGATTTAAGTTCAATAGCAGAATTAATGTAACTCTTAATACCTTCAATGTCATCAGTAAATTCAACTGGATTGCCATTCTCATCAGTAATATCAATATTCATAGCTTTACGAATATTCTCGATATTTACGTCAGCTCCAGCTTCATCAACTTCAAGTGATTTAAGCCACTCATCGACATCTTTAGCCTCTTTAAAAACTTTACCATCAGTATCTACAAGGTCTCCATTCTCAGCAACAGTATAAGTTTTGCCTTCAAACTCAACATTTGTACCTACTTCAAGACTCCCCGTAGAAGGGTTGGATGGATTGTCTTTGTCATTATCCTTATTGTCAGGATTGTTATTGGCATTATCGGGGTCAGGATTATCTTTATCATTTCCTTCACCATCTTTACCATCACCATCTTTATTATCACCAGAGCCATTATCACCGTTATTATTATCAGTGCTGCCTCCGTTACCTTGGTTATTATTGGCGTTAGTACCACTACCATTACCACCGCCATTTCCAAAATCAATATTATCAAGTTCAATCATCAAACGATGATGCTGACCGAACCCAATACTATTACGAAATACAAACATAGCTTTATAATTTAAATGATTAATAATACACTAACACTTGTTAGTTGCTGCAAAAGTAATACCTTTATTTATAGTATGAAGAAAAGCATAAGTTATTTAACTATCATTATTAGAAGTTTCAGCAAACCGATTATTAGTAGAATAAAGGTTATTAATGTCATCAGTTTGAGCATAAGTTTCTTATACAACTCCAGTATTCTAATCTATTGTTTGCATGTGTTCTCAAGTGGCTTTGTTTGTTACAAACATTCAAGTACATGCAATTTCCTTAACGTACAATCAATCCAATCTAAGTGGCTTATAAGTTAATCAGCTATTTATAGATAACGTCTCAGAATTGAATTTAAAATATTAAATAAAATTTTATCACGTAAAATAAAAGGAGTAATACTCTCACGAGCACTACTCCTACACATAATATAATCAACAAAATAAACAATTTATTTCTTATCGTACTTATTCTTATTTGTCTTTGCTATCTTTAATTGATTAGCCATTTCTTCTCTCTTTACTTGACGGTCAGCGGCTTTATTATAAGCATCCATAGCTATCTTTTGTCTTTCAAGTTGAAGTTTAGCAGCTTCACTAGCTCTTTTACTTTCTTCTTGAATACGAGCTAATTGATTCTTAGCATATTCATCATTTTGAGGATTTGTATCACCAAGTAAAGCTATATCACCTTTAGCATATTCAAGCTGTAAATCGTATTGTGCTTTAAGAGCAAGTGTTTCTCTATCTTGTTCACCTTTAGCAGCAATCTTTTGTAACTCAAGTTGATTAGCTTGTTCTTGAATAGCTTGGTCCATTTGTTTCATTTGTTCTTCATGTTGTTGCTTTATCTGACTAAATTTCTTAACAGCATCACTAATAGCAGCAACATTGTCTCCAGTAATAGCAGCAAGAGCAGAATCCAAATCTCCATTCTGTGCAGCACTAAATGCCCATTGCTTTAATTGTTGAATCTTATCCATTTCCTTAGCATTGTTTCTAACAGTAGTACTAAGGTCAGAACCAACAAATGAATTTACATCAAGACTAAGATAATGTTTCTTACCGGTTGTCTTATCAATATAAGATGTTTCTAGACCTTCAATATAAGCACATTTAGCAAAGTCTAAATCTCTATTATAATCAGCACATCTCATTTGGTCAAACATTTGGAATATTATAACAGAACCAGTACTTGATTGAGCAACAGCAGTTTGAGTAGTAGAAGCTCCAGCAGATTGAGCAATTTGTCCATAACGTTGAGCATTCATATCAACAAGTTCGCGAGCTTCAAGTTTAATAGCTTCTTTTAGATTACTAAGTTCTGTAATATATTGACCCATATTTACATTAAGTAATCTAATGTTTTGCATCTTAACTCCTGCTGCATCTTCTTCATCATCAATAGGAAGTACACCATCAGCAGCCATTCTATATATAGCATCTTCTGTATCATTAGATACAAGAGACTTAGGCAAAAGCATAATAAGCATTTTGTTCTTTGCTATTACCATTTCTTGATGATAAGAAACTATATTACGAAATACTTGGAAAGGAGTAATAGTTTCAATGATACTAAACTTACCAAAATAAGGAAGTACTTCCATAATACCATTATAAGGAAGTTTACCTTTACGTTCATAAAGTATAGGTCTAGCTTTAATAGGATAGATACCGGTAAATCTAGTTCCTATTCTATAACCTTCATAAACTTGAGGTTTATATTCCCATTCAATACTAATATCACCAGCTTCTTTATTCAACTCATAATCTTCTTCTACAACTCTTTGTTCCTGAAAACCAAGTTGATTTATAAAAGTAAGAATACCTTGCCGAGCAAAACCTTTCCAAACTACATGCCAAACTTCATAAAGATTACCATTACGAGCACTAGGATGTTCATCTTTAGTTCTAAACAATCTACGTTCTTCATCTGTAAATTTATCACAAACATTAGAATAATATTCAAAGTATTGGTCATATCTTAAAGGAACAGTTTTTGTAGCATAAGCCGCATCATTATAATACTTATCAAGAAATGCTCTATCGTTATCATCAAAATAATCATCAAAAGCATCAAGAATTTGATTATAACTCATCTTCATCTTTCTAGCAAACATATCATGGTCTTCAATCATATATTCACTATTAGGAATAGGATAAGCTTCCATCAAAGGAACACATTCTTTAATAATCTTATCTCCTCTAAGTTCAGTATATGTATAACATTCGCCAAAAGCACAATAATTAAAGAATGCAGTAAGATAAATATTAAGGTCATTAGTAATATCTCTAATATAATTAAGAATATCTTGACCTTGTTTACTTTCTTTATCTATATACTCTTGGTTGAAGTTGTGCATAAACTCCTCTGGGTCAGGCATAACATCTTGAGGATTTATAGCTTCTACAGATTGACCTTGACCTTCAGCTTGTTGAACAGCAGCCTGATAACGTTTTTGAAACTCTTTTTGAAATGCTTGTTGAGCAGCTTCCATAACTTTTTGTTTAAGAGCAGCATTTCTATTAAATACTATATCAGGATTGTTAGCTCCTACAACAAAGTCATGAGGATTTTTAAAATACTCTCCTATATATCTACGTATAATATCAGACATAATATCATAATTACGTAGAGTAGCAGGAAAGTTCTTAAAACGTTCTTTACTAGCATTGTAAGGATTAAGAGTTTTTCTATAAAACTCTTGAGGTAATTCACCATGTAGAATACGAATCTTAGTTTCAGTATCACTACGGTCATTCATACTAATTCCTAAACCAATAATATAATCGATACTATTAGTGTACCAATAAGGTTTTGCTTTCTCTTCAGCACTAACCTTTTGTTTAGGAAACTGATAAGTTAAATTACTATTAAACATACGTATATTTATTTAGTTAACTAATTATTAATTTAAAGCACAATTTATATGTTTTAAAGTATAACCTAATACTTTAAATTCAACACTTCTTTTTAATCTACCTTGTATAGTAGCAACAGTAGTAAGTTTAATAAACTTAGCACAAGCTACAGGATTACCTGTAAATACTAATTCGTTGTTGCTATTATAAATGTTTAAAATAGGCTTTGGTTTATATCTTGTTTTATCAAACGTTTCATATTCTGTAAACCAAAAAGAATCATAAGCCCATCTATTTAAAACCATTCTTACAAAAGAAAGATTTAACTTTAGTATAACCTGCTTTATAACAAGCTTCTTTACTAGTCCATTCTTTAATTACTTTACCATCTTTATCATATTGTATAATTTTAAATTTAGAATTACTTATAGCGTTTCTATTTCCAACATGACTATAATTTAAATTATCTTTATTTGTAGTCCATTCTAGATTGTCTGCTTTATTGTTATGAGTATTCTCATCTAAATGATTAACTATGTTATATTTTGCAGGATTAGTATTTTCTACAAAATATTTAGCAACAAGTCTATGAACTAGATAACTATTAGCTTTTAAAGAACAAACTTCATAAGTTCCTTTCTTAGTAAAACTAGTAGATTTTATAATCTGAGTTTTAATGTTTCGTATTTTACCAAGATTACTAATTTCATAATTAGTATCTTCTTCTAATTGTTTCTAAATTTCTTTCATATTAATATTATTTTAAACATACCACGGACGATTCCAAATATTATCATTATAATTTTCAATAGTAGCTTTCTTACGATGAGCAAGTTCTTTAGCAGCTTCTACATCATTAAGTTTCCATTGGAGTGCATGTATCAACATTTCAGATACTCTATCGAAGTTACCTTTATCGTTCCATTTAAGAAGTTCAAGTATAGTTTGATAATCATAAATAGTCTGAAAGAAATAAAGAGGTGTACTATCAAGTTTTTTACCAACTTCACTATACAACATTTCTTTAAGTAATCGAAGTCCTTCAAGAACTTTAGTAGTACCTTGACCACTACCACCACCCATATTTACACCATAAGATGCAGTAACTTTAGCTTTAATAGAACTATCCCAAAGTTCTACTGGGTCTTTCATTAAGTATTTTAAAGCTTTCCATTTAGTGAAATTACTAACAGTTTCACCACGGTTAACCTCAACACCGGTAGTACCAATACAATTATAATAAACAGCCATAAAGTAACATATTCTATCAGCTTCTTCAAGTTTCTCAGGACGACCATAATATGCACATACTACTTTACCTTTAAAGCCGTTATATTGTGTAGGGTTTTCCCAAACTTTAATACTATTATGAGAATGTTTATTAGTAATACCACTAGTTTCTTTATTTACACCTACAGGGTCATAACTTATAGAATATTGACCTTTTGGAATACCAACTTCATATTTACCATTTTCGTTAACATGATTAACTCTAATAGGTTCAAACCATTTACGAACACAACCATGTGGATGTTCATGTTGTTTACGAGGTACACCTTGAATCCAATCAAAGAAATCTTTATTAAACTTACCTCCTTCCGCTTTAATACGAGCATTAGTTTTAAATATTACTTTACCATCAGCATCTTCAAAGAACATACCATCATCAGATATATTAGTATAAGCTGGGTCATTTTTAAGTACTTCTTCCCAATTCATTAAAGCTTCAGAACTAAATAAGTTTTCACTAGTAGAACTAAATGATTCACTAGGCATATTAGCATATTGACCTAAGTAATTAATATAGTCACTAAAAGTCTTACTATGAATTTTCTTATCAGTACGTTCTTTATAAGCAATTCTAAGACCCATTTCAATATCAGAATTACCATCAGCATCCATAGCATATCTATCACCAATCTGACCTTGAAGACCCCAACAATAAGGTTTAAAATAACCACAAACTTCATTACGAGAATCTTTATCCCAAACATTCTCAAAAGCTATAAAATGAAAAGCAGATGGATTATAGAAATTACGTTCAAATGTTTGCATGTTACCACTAGTAGCAGTACCCCAAGCAAATAAGTTACCTGTAACATAACTACCAGTACGCATAGCAGGCTCAGTAACATTCATGTACTCATCGAAGTTTTCCATAGTAGAAACCTCCTCAGTCTTAACACTAACAGCATCCTTACCAATAGCACAATCAGGATTGTTATTAGCAGAAGCACTAAACAGAGCACTATTCCAACTATTTGGACTAATATCACCATTAGGAAGTTTAAAGCCTAAAGTAAAGTTTTCAGCAGCACGAGAAAGAATACCACGTTTAAAGAAAGTCTTATTCTCATAAAAATAAAGATTACGAATAGTAAAATCAGTAAGACCGCCACGCTTAGTAAGATACTTACTATCAGCAGCAACATGAATACAAACTTTATTAGGTTGAAGATTTATCTTATTAGCACTATGACTAGCCATAATATAAGAGAAACCACCACGACGAGTTTTATCAATAAGAAGATGAAAACCATTAAGTTCACAAAACTCTATAATAGCAAATGTCCAAAATTGAGCATCTATAAATTTAGGAAAGTCTTGTTTCTTCTTAGCAACAGAACCTTTATCAGTATGTATAATAGTCTTTTCGTCAAGCTGTTCAATAATAGTATAATTCAAATAATTATACATATCTCCACTAATGTGAAGATTACGAACTTCACCATTACGCATAAAGCATGGAGCATCAAATCCATGTCTACGTCTATACTCTTCTCTTTTACGTAACTGACGATGAGGAATACTATCTTCTTTATATAAAGTATATTTCTCGCCATTTATATGATATAGAGAAGTCATTTCAGTAAGAAGATTAGTATTAATAAACTTATCTCCTCTACGTATATCAAGAAGAAAGCCACCACTTTCTCCAATCATAAACAAATCATTAGGGTCTTTATAACCTGCTTCTCTAGCATGTTTATATTGACCATGATTATCGTTTATATATTGAAGAAAAGGGTAGCTTTCAATATACTTTTCTACAGTATGATTATCACTCATTTTATTAAACTTAAAATTAGTAATATAATAGCACCAGCAGCGCTACAACAAGCAACATTACGTTGTTTTGTTACTTTCTTACATGACCTATCCAATAGTATATATCTTTGTCTAGCTTGTTTTGTAAGAATACTATCATTTCTAATAATTTGTCGAAGGTTCTTATTAATATCCTTTTCATAACTTAATTCTATTAGTTTAGCATTAGCTTTACGAATATCACTAATCGCTATAGTTACACTATCTTGTTCTATCCTCCCTGTAGAAGATGTTAATGACTTACTTAATGAGTTGATAGAATAACTTAACAGTACTATCATTATCAAGAGTTTTAACTTCAATAACTTTTGCATTTTTAATACTATCTAAATTATCAACTTCAATTCTTAGACTATCATTATGTTTTTGTAGTTCAATATTTTGTTCAATAATATTGTTATTTTTAGTATGATAATATTTTCCAATAACCATAAAGCAACAAATAACAAACGTAAGAACAAGAACTACTACAAAACCTTTACCGTCTTTATTACTAAAACTATCCATCACAAATCCTCTTCATTAATTAAAGTATAAGTAAATAGTTTACCATATCCTTGACTAATTTGTCTATGAGCAAGTTTCATAAGAGTATCAAAATCTTCTTTATTAGCAAGAACTTGACAACCAGCAGACCAATTATCAACTTGAGTAGAATGTCTTCCAGCTTTATGAATATTGATACCAAATGTACCTTCTTCTATAGTCTTTGGATTAAAATCATAAACAGCATTTTTATTATTATCTCTATAAACTTTTACTGGTTTATATTGAACAATAGCTTCATACTTACCTTTATGATAACCAAGTTTCCAAGCAGAACGATATTGACCAGGAACAAGTATAGCACAACCTTTATAACTTACAGGTTTAGTCATACTAGTAATACCGGGGTCAGTAGTAGCAGCAAATATATTTCTAGATTTGATACCATACATATCAATATATTCTACTACAATAACATCATCAAATTTATTAGTAACATTATTGCCAGCATTTCTAATACCAATAATGTTAAGATTATACTTACCTTTATTAAAATAGGCATATCCTTTATTGATGAGTATTTTGCTGAAATCAGCTTTACTTGCTTTATTAAATAATTTTTCATTCATATCTTATTGTTTTAATACACCAAATACATAAAACGTTCCATCTTCTGGAACTCCTTTACAAACATACTTAATATTACTAACTTCTTCAACATGAAGAATTCTAGTATTAATTCGTCTTCGTCTTGTCATAATTCATTTATTTCTTTACAAGGAATAAGAGTAATAGTTACTCCATTTTCAAAATGATAATCATCCATAACAACACCATTAGGTGTAACATGTCTAGTTTTATATTCTACCATTGTATTTCAGTTTGTGGAGTTAATAAACCTTGTTTATTAAGTTTAATTCTTCTATCTTGAAACATAGCATCTATTTCATTACGAATATAATTAATCTTAAACCAAGTAACAACTTCCTTACCTTCTTTATCAATCTTATACATACCATGAACATCACGATAAGGCATACCATATTTATTCTTTTCAAAAGGAGTTTGAATATGACAAAGACCTAGACCAACACAAGGAATACCTAGTATCATTTCAGTCATTCTAGCATAAGTAGATAATTGCATAGTATAATGATTACCATTACAATTTTCTAGATGAGCAAAAGGAGGTAACATAAACTCATGAGTATTACACCATTCACTAGTAAGTTGAACAGGTTTAGTAGTTTTATCTTTACGATAAAAACCACTAGTAAAATGAAGACCATCTTTATTAGTTTTCCAATCAAGAATAACAAATCTATCAGGTCTAACACAAAGAACATCTATAGTACCACTAAGAAGTAACTCTGGAACAAATACTCCAATTTCAGAATAAATAGTATATCCTTTATTTACATAATATTGAAATACTTGATATATTTCAGGATACTTATTATTAGTAGCTTCTTTAAATTGTTCTATATCTAGAGGATGTGCTGTAAGATTAGGAATATCAGCTACAGTTATACATCTACCACTTTTAACTTGATTAAGATATTGAATAGCATCTTTAAACATACTACTTCCTTTAATACCATCTTCAAGTCCATTATGTGTAGCTGTACCACGTTCACAAGCTTCTTTAGTTATTCTTTCCCATTCAGCTTCAAGTTTACGTTCACTAATACCACGTTCTTTAGCTTTCTTTCTAAGCCAATATTTTTTATCGAACTTAGGACAGTAATTCTCTATATTAGTAGTTACACTAAGATATTGATTACCTAAAGAATCAGTATATTTATGGTCAGCTTCTTCAAAATAAAGAAAGTTATTTTCATAAATACTATTCATAACTTAAACAATATAATGTTAAACATAATCAGCAGCATTCATACTACTAGTAATAGCACTACCACCTCTAGCTTTTTCAGACTCTTTTTCATACATAAGATTTTCCTTAGCTTCATTCAAAGATTTTAAAGTCTTAGGAATCTCAGATGCTTTAGCAGTAACTTTATCTACTAAATCTAAAAGAGTACTTACATTTTCTATAGTTAAATTAGCTCTATCTCTAAGCTTTTCATTAAGCAAAGCATTAATAGAATCAACTGCAATATTTACATTATGCAAAGTTTTAAGAAGATTCTCAACAACTCTACCAGCTTCTCCTATGTTTTGAGTATAATATCTTTTAATTATCTTCAAAACAAGAGCACTAGGTATATAGTTAGCTGGAAGACCAGCTTGTTCTATAGCCATTTTAAGAGCTTCAGCATCACTTAAACCACTTTGTTTTGCAGGAGACTTAGGGTCTCCAAGATAATAAATAACTATACAGTCTTTCACATAGCCAGACTTATCTTTAGACTTATCTCTAGTATAAAGCTCTCTAACGTCTTTATCTATTAATTGACGAATAGTTGGAGCTTCAGGCATACCATTTTCATCAATAAGTAAAAGATTATCTATTATTAATCTATCTCGTTGCATGGTTCAGAATAATTTAAACAACCTAAACAATAAAATCTAATATTAGCATAATATTTACCACGACGTTCAACACATTTCCAATAAGTTTTACCATTCTTATTAGCCATACGTGCAACTTGATAATTATATACTTTTGCTTTATTGTCTCTAATAACAGCTTCTCTCATCATTGCAGCTCTGAAATTTTCAAAGTTTTCAGGAGTCATAATTTCTTTAGCTGCATCTAAAGTTTCTTTGTTTTCAGCATAAGCTTTTGAGCCAGCTTTTCTTTTAATCTTACCAAGATAAGGAATAGCAGTAACTTCATCAGCTTCTAAATGACGTTGAGTATCTTTTTCAAGTTGAACTAGAATCATCATGGCAACATCCTTATCTATAATATTATCATCTATAGTTTTAAGTATAGATGCTTTATTTTCAATAAGAACTTGTTTACCAGTAGAACTAGGAAATTTACCTTCTTCTAAACCTTCATCATTTATTTTATATTTCATATTAGTAATATTATTAACATTATAATATGAAGCTTTGGGAGCATAAGCTCCCTTAGCTTTTTAAGCCTCCCCGTAGAAGATGTTCAATGTAGAATTACTTACCAATACAAGTTTCTCCAGCATCAGGAGCAATATAATATTGACTAACAGGAACATATTTTCCTACAGAACCATGAATATTACAAACTGGAACAATCTTAAAATCTACGAAACAAGTAGGAACTTTAATAGCCATAAGTTTCTTATTTAAATCGGGATTAGTTTGGAGAAGATTAAGTAAGAAACCAGGAGTAAGAACATTAGCAGGAGAATTAACATGATGTCCTATAGCAATATCACTAGGAGAAATAATTATAGTTTCACCAAGTTTAATGTCTTTAATAAACTCATTATCAGTATTACTCTTAATCATAACAGCAACACCACTAACACTTGCATTCTTATTCTGCTTACTAACACTTACAATAGTAATAGGACGCTCTTTAAATACAACAGCAATAAGAGCATAATCCTTACTAACATTAACATGTTTAACATAATCAGAAATTACATTCATGTTAACTTCACTAACACTAGTAGGCATACGAAGGGTCTGATTAAGACCGAGATAATTAACTTTTAAATCAACCATAACTTTATATTTTAAATTAATACTTTGAATAGTGTCCGTACTATTAAGTTATTTCAGCCTACAGAACTTAACTTAGTAAATAGTAATACTGTAGGTGCTAGAAATACTGCTGCAAATATAGATAATAATAATGAAAGTAATAATAATATTAGTAATAAATTATAATTAGTTAAACGGAATTAACTAAATTTGATAATTATCAGCACTATTAGTAAATAAATTAGTAGTAAAATCAATGCGATGATTAATTAAAAGTAATGATGATGATAATGATAAAAGTGAAACAAGTAGTAGTAATAAAGAAAACTATGAAACAAGTAATGATAATAATGATAACAATAATTATAATGATAATAACAATAATTATAATGATAATGATAATTATAAAGAATGTATTAAAGGAAATGATAGTTATAATAAAAGAATAAGGTAATGATAATATAGAAAATTATATTTATGATTGTAAGGGAGAGGGTATTACTAGCAACCCCCGGTCATCGAGATAAAGATTGGATGCCCCCGCCTACTCATCAACAACTGAAAAATTCTAGTCATGCAACAACTAAAAAAGTTTTGGCTGGAGAAGGACTTTGGCTAACTAGTAGTGTACTAGTTTATAATAATTTAAATAGTTTAAATATGAAAACTACTATTATTTCAGCAAGCGTTAGAGTTAACGCAGAGAACGGTGCTCGCACCGTAGTAATGAACACTAATTCTGAATTTGATTTCATTGATGCTGCAAACGGTTTTGCACATGGCAAGCGTAAGATGCTTGTCATGAGCATGCGACAGTTGTTGCACTTCATCAATGAAGCTGATACTGAACTTGGTGATGACATAGCTTTCATGGCTATGGCTACTGACCCAACTAATCAGCAATTTGAGGATTTACTTATGGGCGCAACAGTCGATGTTGAATTGACTGAGCGTGCTGCTGGTGAGCAGTATGAAGCTAATGGTCAGACTGTTATTGCTGTTTATGACAGCATTCATATTAGCAAGTTTACTATTGACGCTGTTGCTCCTATTGGTCGCTATGCTATTGATTACAATGGTATTAGTGATGCTTATGCTACTACTAAGGAGCGCAGAACTGCTTGGAATCAAACTCGCAAGAGTTTACGTTAATATGGTTGCTGCTCTAGCTTAGGCTAGAGTGGCTTCTCATGTTGCTACTAGTCAACAAAAAAGAACAAGTACTCGACAAGAACTAAAAAGGTCTTGTCAACAAGAACAAAAAAGGTTTTGATGTGGAAATGGCTTATAGTGAAAGTAAGCGTTCTACTGCTAATAAAAGTATTAATTAAATTATAGGAGAACTATATTATGAATAATTATTTAGCGATGAATATTTGTGAAGCTATTATGCCTATAAAGGATGATAGTGTTAATGTTACTATTGTTACAAATAATGGTAATGTTTATAATAATGTTGAAGTAAATGATTTTGATACAAAAGGTGTATATTTTAGTAATGATAAATATGCACCTTATGTTGCTTACGA